>Ga0222680_1000199_pt1 | contig 23877 bp, 24 predicted proteins | sample AntAcemetage1004_FD_181146 | JGI IMG/M metagenome (GOLD analysis project Ga0222680, IMG submission 181146) | Saline water microbial communities from Ace Lake, Antarctica - #1004 | ecosystem: Environmental > Aquatic > Non-marine Saline and Alkaline > Saline | place: Antarctica: Ace Lake... | reverse complement strand
ATTGGCCATCCCCAGATCGACGCTCTCGTCGGCATTTTCATAACTGTCGCCATTCTTGCTATCGTCTGGCAGTCAGGAAAGGCCGTTTTCTCCGGGTTGGTTGACGGAACTGAACCAGACGCGTTGGACACCAAATCAGAATGGTTACGGACCAAACAGAAGGAGTTTTGGAGGTCACACAGATATGGATTAGGTGGCTGGGTCACAGGCTTCATGCTGAGATCAACATATCTGTGGATTCCAATCTCACAGTGAAAGATGGACACGATATTGCCAATGAAGTGCAACATCGGCTCCTTCACAACCTCAGTTACCTTTCAAACGCCGCCATTCACGTTGACCCTCAAGAGGCTTCTGGAGAATAGTTTCACAAAATCGCAAATCATCGGTGAAACTTGTCCTCTTCTCTAAATAACTTGTGAATTATATCCAATTGACGTGACATGAGTATTTTTGATCACTACACATATCAATGGAACTGTTCAAATCCACAACTCAAGGAGAAATTGATATAAGATCGTTCGAGATGCTATGATTGTAACGGCGAAGAACAATGATGAAAATTTGGCCTGTTAATGTCCAAGAAGTAGGTGTGAGCGGGTAGGGGAGTGGGGGTTAGTTAAAAATGAGTGTACCCGCTCATGTCCACACCTCTATTCTATGGTATAAATACTTTTCCGACAAATATTTTTGACAATTTTTACATATTTCGTTGAATTGAGACTTGGCTCGCAATCTTTGCGGCGAAGGCTCCGGCCACGAAACCCGCGTCGATGTTGACCACAGTCATGACTGAACAAGATTGAAGCATGGAAAGAAGGGCGGCCTCGCCTGCGCCACCTGCGCCATAGCCAGTTGATACCGGCAATCCTATCACTGGAACGTCCACGAGACCTGCTACTACCGTGGGCAAAGTCCCTTCCCTACCCGCCGCAACCACCAAGGCGTCTGCAGTCATCATACGTTCCAGCGAGGGAAATAGCCTATGAATCCCGGCTACGCCCACGTCATATTCGATCAAGACCTCGCAGCCCATCGCCTCGGCGGTGACTTTTGCCTCTTCAGCCACGGGAATGTCAGCGGTTCCGGCGGTCAGTATTCCCACCCTGCCGCCTTCGGATTGGATATCGCCGCCTTCACCGCAGTCCTGCCTGGTGAACACAACAGCTCTGGCCTTCTCTTCCCATTTCATACTTGCATCTTTAGGGAAGGGTGCCTTGCGCAGTGCTTCCAGTTGTTCGTCTGATACGCGAGTGATGATGACCTTTCTTGACTCTTCCAGGAAGGCAAGGGCTATTTCCACCAAGTCCTTGGCTCTCTTGCCCTCGGCCAGGATCGCCTCTGGAATTCCGATCCTGTCTGCTCTGCGATGATCTATCTTGGCAAGATCTGCTATCTTCCTATAATTTACGAGTTTGATCTGGTGGACTGCTTCATCTAATGTGATACGACCACTCAAGACGCTTTCAAGTATATCTTTGAGGTTGGAAGTCACCACGTCAACAATTAGCGGGCAGGCATAAAGGGTTTATCCTGATGTCACCGTGCTAAAAGACAATGAGGGCTAATCTCGATCTTCACATTCACTCCAAATATTCCAAAGCCACTTCGAACAGGATGGACCTATCCACAATTGCAAGAGAAGCTGCAAAGAAAGGAATAAGGGTCGTTGCCACCGGAGACTGTCTTCATCCCAGATGGATCGCTGATGTCAAAGGGCTTCGAGAAGATAAGGGATTGTTCTCTTTGGAAGAAACTTTCTTTGTCCTGACGACCGAAGTTGAAGATTCCAGAAGGGCTCACCATCTCATGCTCGTCCCCGAGATCTCAAAGGTCCAGGAGCTAAGGGAGACGTTTTCACCTCATTCCAAAGATATCGACTCGAACGGCCGACCTTCCTTGCACATGACCGCGGCCGAGATTGCAGATGCAGCGATCGAGGCTAATTGTCTCATAGGCCCCGCCCATGCCTTTACGCCTTGGACTGGGATGTATGCCCATTATTCTTCTATTCAGGATTGTTACGGCGATCTTGCAGATCAGATTTCCTTCGTGGAATTGGGCTTGAGCGCCGACTCCGATTACGCCGACAAGATATCTGAGATTGAGGACAAAACTTTCTTGACGAACTCAGATGCCCACTCGCCATGGTCTAACAAGCTGGGCCGAGAGTTCAACCAGATGGAAATAAAAGAGCCTTCATTTGAAGAGCTGGAAAGTGCCATCCGACGGAAAGGAGGACGAAAATCCACTCTCAACGTGGGGTTTTACCCAGAAGAGGGAAAATACAACCGGACGGCTTGTACTCGGTGTTACAAACATTATACCGCAGACGAGATGGATGCGCGAAGGGGACGATGTGAATGTGGGGGCAGGATTAAGCTTGGTGTGAGAGATCGAGTAGACATTCTAGCAGACCGCACCCAACCAGAACATCCAGATTACAGGCCGCCTTACCTCCATTTAATCCCTCTCGCCGAGATAATAGCCATGGCCATTGGCCACAAGAGCCCTTACACGGCAGGAGTCCAGAAGCGGTGGAACGAGCTTGTCAAAGAGAGGACTGAGATCGAAGTGCTCTTGGATGCGGACCTATCCCAGATGAAAATTGAGCCTGAGGTCTCTAAGGCAATTCAAGCTTTCAGATCCGGCGATGTTATCGTAAAGCCAGGTGGTGGCGGCAAGTACGGCGAGATAGAACTATCCGATCGGATCGTTCGCCAAAAAAAGGAGACTCAAAAATCGCTCTTCGATTTCTGAGGGTGTGAATATTTGAACGCATTCCACCCCCCACTAAAGTAGGGGGGATCCTGTTGCGTTCGTCCTGAAGAGGATCTGGCCGCTTGCAAAACCCTTTTCCATCCCAGATCCTGGATCGCCGGGATCTTTCTGGGAAGATCGAGGCGATCGGCGGCATAGACTTGTACTGCAGGATACCCACTCGTCCTGTCATCGGCTGAACTTGTAGAGCGAGCTTTCCTGGGCAGCTGAATGTTCTTGGCCTCAAAGGGATAGATCAGTAATCACTTGGGACGCTGACTGGACGCTCGTAATGCTGGGCCAACATCCAAGGATCGTCCGAGTAGAAGGGCGAAAGGTCATTTCTTTGTAGCTTAGCGCTATTGTTGAGCACCAGTGGCTCCTGGAACGGGCTCATCCATATACTTTCATAATAATTGCTCTCAGATTCAACTGTAGTGTCCAGCTTCAAGGCACCGTTGACCGCCTTGTAGCCTTTGGGAACTCCGCCCCAATTCCAAAGGCCGCTGGTCTCATTTGAATTGACAGGTTCGGGCTCTGAAAGTTGGCTCTTAAGCCACGCTCTCCCAAAATCACCGCTTACGCTCAGGGCTTCGTCTCCATGGACGAGAGTGCAAATAGACAAAATGATAAGTAACGCGATTAGTATGACTATCCTCATCAATAAACCCCGCTAGTGAACATAGAGGCTATGCATAAATGCGTTTTGGCGAGCTTCAAGTGTTTTTTCAAAGGCGAACACATCCCATAAAATCTTTCAAAACGCTCATGACTTGTAGGCCCATTCCCACTTTTTCTTTGGAGGCGTCGCCGGATCTGTTCGGTTACGCCCACTTGGGTCCTACTCGATCTTTCGTGCCGCAACCTCGATCGCCCTGATCAGGCTCTCTTTGGGGATTATTGTAGCCACAGGGATTGTGAGGAGCTTTTCGACGGTTGGGCTGACTATTGGGGCGCATACTAAAGCTGCTGCACCATCTCTCTCGGCCCGAAATGCAGCTATGATGGCTTCTTCGATGTTTGTGGCTGAGTATTCTCTGAGCGTGAGGAGATTGTCTCCAATCTTCATCTTCTTTTCCCGGATCTCGTCGAGTACCGGGCGGGCTGCTATGACCGCGATGAAACCCCCATCAGAGCCTTCGAGATTCTTTATTGTCTTCACGATCTGCCGAAGGGTGGTTATGTTGGGCTCCCTGTGGCCTGATATGATCTTGTAAAGGGTGCTTTGAGGGATGTCTGAGATCTCGCTGAACTCTTTAGCGCTCAGTCCCATCTCTGAAAGGACCTCTTTTAAGGTACCACGTAAAGTCTCGTCCGATAGGAAGGAGGCTTTCATCAACCTCTCTGCATATGTCACACTATTGTAGAATCGCTCTTAAATATTAGTACTTTTGGGAATGAATCTGCCCTTTATCGGAAAATGCTTTATACAAACTCCCTACACCCCCTCGTCAGGTGATGAGCGTTGAGGAAAGACATTCTAGTGGCGACCCTGGCGGTGGCACTGGTTGCGATATTTGCCCTGGGTTGCATGGAATCCGCCGAGGAGAAGAAAACCGTCCTTCGCATCGGATACCAGCCCAGCACCCACCAAGTCGCAGAGATGGTGGCGATGGAGCAGGGATGGTGGCTTGAGGACCTCAAACCCTTCGGGATAGAAGAGATCGTGGACTTTGAGTTCCCCTCTGGCCCGCCTGAGATGCAGGCCATGTTGGCTGGTGAACTGGATATTGCCTATGTAGGCGCAGCACCTCCCATAAGCGCCATAGGCCAGGGCTTAGACGCAAAGATCATGGCCGCAGTACAGAAGAACGGATCCGATCTGGTAGTGAGACCAGAGTTGGATTACACGGGACCTGAATCTTTAGTGGGCTTGAAAGTTGCCACCTTCCCGCCTGGATCAATTCAGGATACCGTCATGAAGAAATGGCTCAAGGACAATGGAGTCGATCCTGAAGAGATTGACATAAAGTCCATGGGACCTGGCGATGCAGTTACCGCCATCTCCGCAAACAGGGTCGATGCCGTATTCCTTCCTCATCCGTCTCCTTCCATCATAGAACTTGAGGGGAACGGAAGGTCTGTGGTTCCATCTGGCAAGATGTGGCCAAACCACGCCTGTTGCTGCCTTGTTGTGAGCGGCGAGCTGATGAGAGAAGAGCCAGAGCTAGTAGGGCAGATCATAAAGACCCACATCAAGGCTACGGATTACATCAACGAACATCCAGATGAAGCTGCCGAGATCTACTCCAAAAAGACCGGTCAGGATCTGTATATTGTCAGGCATTCCATCCAGAACTGGGATGGTGCTTGGATCAGCGATCCCAACACCATCATCTCCTCTGTGATGGAATTTGCGGCAGTTCAGCACGACCTTGGATATACAGATCATCTTCTGACGCAAGAAGAGATCTTTGATACCACCATCTATGACAAGGTGGCTTAGAATAGTGCGATTGAGATCTGGTTATATTCGAGAACCGATTCGATGATACTACTTGGTTCTTTCCAGAATATAGAACTGTACGTCCACGAAATATAGAAAAACGGTCAAAACGAACATTGGAGGAAATAGCGCTGAAATTAGCCAACACCATCAGAGACGAATTGGCTGAACATGGGATCGAGACGCTCTCGGTTCTTGGACTCGTGATCGCCTGGCAGCTTGCAGCCATGGTCATCGATAACCCCTTGGCTCTTCCGAGCTTTTTCCAGGTGTTGGAGGCTTTGATTCGTCACTGGCAAACCATCCTCTGGGTGGACCTCCCCATCAGCCTTCTCCATTTCCTCATCGGACTTGTGGCAGGGCTCCTGGTGGCAATGCCGATTGGGATGGCGATGGGGTGGTCCAAGGTGGCCGACAGGGTTTTTGACCCGATCGTCGAGCTTATCAGGCCGATCCCGCCATTAGCCTGGATTCCCTTCGCCATAATCTGGTTTGGGCTCACGCCCCAGGCTGCCGGGTTCATAGTCTTCGTGGGCGCGGTCTTTCCCATATTGATCAACACTTACGTCGGTTTCAAGGCCGTCCCCAGGGTTTATGTGGAATCTGCCATGGTCTTGGGCTGCACCAAAAATCGGGACTTGATAAGGTATGTGGCTTTTCCTTCGGCGCTTCCTTCAATCGCTGCGGGTATCAGGATCGCCATGGGGATCGCCTGGATGTGCATCGTGGCGGCCGAGATGTTTGGTGCCAGCACCAGGAGCGGCCTTGGTTACAGGATGTGGGATTCTTACTCACTTCACAGAATGGACATGGTTCTGCTCTACATGATCGTCCTTGGCCTCTTGGGCCTTTTGATCGACAGATCATTCAGGTATGTAGTTCAAGAAAAGCTGCTCAGGTGGCAGGTCGGCTTGAACCAGTGATGGTGTAATGACCGTATGGTAACTGTGCTACAATCTCCATATAAGCTTGGAGACCTCTCAAACGAAGCCCGTTTGCTTAAAGTTGGGTGCAATCTGGTGTGACAACTCCTCCGTTGCCCTTGACGTTACAATTTTTGGAACTTGAATCGCAAGATACTAAGTCAGGGTGCGACTACCGCCGGGGTGGTGAAACATCATGTTGATATCGACAACTCCTGGCGTTGAAGGAAGAAAAGCTGTCAAATACTTTGGGATCGTGAGCGGCGAAGCCATATTTTCAAGGACGTCTTTGCTGGGATCAGAGACATCGTGGGCGGCAGATCAGGAGCCTACGAGGCCGAGCTAAGAAAGGCAAAAGCGATCGCTCTTCGGGAGATGGAAGAAGAAGCCGAAAGGCTTGGGCGCAAACGCCATTTTGAGCGTCGACCTCGATTACGAAACCGTTGGGGCAGGGCGGAAGCATGCTCATGGTCTCTGCCAGCGGAACTTCCGTTCTTTTGGAATGATCGAAATAGAGTCGTTAGATCTTCGTCCGCCCGATAATTTCACGAATAAATATTGCCCACAAGGGAAAGGGATCGGTCACGGAAGCTTCAGAGTTCCTACAACCTTTAGCTTTTCGCCCTCTAGATAGTGGATCACGGCACTATCGCCTGGCATGTAGACCATAGGCTTTTCCAGCTCCAGCCCGAGGATGGGATTTCGAAAGTCGCCTTCGTCCTCTACAGAAATTACCTTTGCCGGGACGAATTGCATCCAGTGGCCTATATGGAGGACCATCCCCGTCTTCATGGGCAAAGACCAATAACGTGTCAGTTCTGCTCTTGCCTCTAGCGAAGACTCGGCCTTGATCGACTCATCGTTGGTCAGGACCGCGCCTCTGTCCAGGTCTTCTGCGTCTATGTTCTTTAGAGCGATCCCAGCTCGATCTCCTGGAACGGCCCAATCAAAATCGTCATCGTGTTTCTGGATTGATCTTACTTGCGCTGTTCTGTCACCTGGAAGGACCCGAAGTGCATCGTGTTTTCTGATTACTCCACTTGTCACCGAACCTAATATCACGGTCCCGATTCCACGGACGTTGAAGAAATGGTCTACTGGGATTGTGCCGCTTTTCTGATCAGATGGCGGTTCTGAGTCGAGCTTGTTTGTGTCTTCAAGGATCTTCTCTCGAAGAGCGATTGCATCGTCTTCCACGAACTCGTATCCTTCTATGCACGAGTCCTTGATCAAAGGTGCAAGCTGTTCTGGAGTTAGGTAGTTTCTCAAGACTATGTATCCGTCTTTGATCCCCTGGCACTGGAGCATGATCACCACTTCGCCAAATGTGGCATCGATCTTTTCCACAACCAAGAGCACCTTACTGGCCAAGGAAGTTGCAAAGAATAGAGGTGCGAGCCTTTCAGGATATCTGGTAGGCTCTATGAATGTGACGGTGTCCTCGCCCCTTTTTAGGTTGTAGAAGGTGATGTCCGAGACAGTCCCCTTCTTGCCCAGATCCTTGGCGTAACCCAGTGGACCGAGAACAGCTACGTTGAGATTAGCCATGGTGGCCCGGAACGATCCCTTCTGATAATAGGCTTTGCGGTGGAACTGGGGCACTTGGATGGAGTTCCAAGTCCTTACACGCGGCGACTGCACCAAAAAGGGTATCTTCAAGAAGAATCGCCCTCGCTAGATAGATGGCTAACCTGCTCGACGCAAAAGTTAGGGGTGATCTAGATCTGTGGAGCTGACCTCTCAGATCTTCTAGACACGTTTGAAGAGCTCTTGAAAGATCTGACCTTAGGAAGGAAGGCCGCCCAAAAGAGAGCCAAAGCTCGCGCAAAATCTGAGGAGATATGTGACAATTCAGAAGAGGGATGAAGGCGCAAAAAGGTCGATGCAAACCCTCGTTAATCATTTGATCAGCTAAATCTTACCTTCGCCCAAGCACCTGTTTTGAGGGCGAAGGTGTCACGATTCATCAGGCAGGACGCTCATCACTTCGGTGACGAGAGAAATGCGATGATGACCAAAGATGACATCAGGCAAACATGATTAGACTCACTTCCACCAGATCGCGGCGGTCGTCATGATCGATACCATGCCCATGAACTCTATCAAGGGCTCAGCGTTCCATCGTTGGGCATCGCTGTATACGGCTGCGATTAAGAGAAGGACGCTGCCGACTATGAGCGGATAGCGCAACTGGCGCGCGTTCATACATCTAATATACGATCACCAGGGTGTGTCCATACTTATTCTTATAAGATACTTTTCGGTTAGATCGAACCTGAAAAGATCGCAAGATCCGAGAGGTCTCTATCTTGCTTATAAGAGTTTTTGCTTTTGTGGCCATCAGATCGCTAGCATCCTTTCAATGGCATTGCGAGCCTTGTCCGCTACTTCTTTTGGCACTATGACTCTGGGTTCCAGAGTTTCCAGGGATCTATGAAGCTTTTCAAGGGTGGTTTTCTTCATGTCTGTGCAGATGGCGCCCTCGCTCAGTGGATAAAACTCCTTTCCAGGGTTTTCCTTCTTCAACCGATGGTTCATTCCAACTTCGGTTCCGATGATGAACTCTTTGGCTGGGCTTTCTTGGGCGTGTTTTGCAATCCCCGAAGTGCTGTAAACAAAATCAGCCTCGTCGATCACTTCTGGCCTGCACTCAGGGTGAACGAGAAGTTCGGCCTTGGGATGGGTGGACTTAGCTTTCCGGACGTCTTCTAAGGTGTAATGATCGTGAACGTAACAGTATCCGTCCCAGAGAATGATCTCTTTGTCAGTGTGCCTGGAGACGTAATGGCCCAGGTTTCTGTCCGGAACGAAGATGACCTGTTCGTGTGGAAGGGAGGTTACCACTTCGACTCCGTTGGCAGACGTGCAACAGATGTCACTTTCGGCTTTTACCTCGGCGGGCGAGTTGACATAACAGACCACGGCAGCTTCAGGATACCTTCGCTTGAATTCCTTGAGCCTTTCTGCGGTGATCATGTGAGCCATGGGGCATCCTGCGCTGGATTCTGGCATGATCACCCTCTTTTCTGGAGAGAGGATTGCCGCAGTCTCGGCCATGAAATCGACACCGCAGAAGACTATCACCTCGGCGTCTTCTCGGGCGGCGGCCCGGCTGAGTTCCAGGGAGTCGCCGAGAAGGTCGGCGATGTCCTGGATTTCACCGGGTTGATAGTTGTGGGCCAATATGACGGCGTTGTGCTCCTCTTTCAATCTTAAGATGTCATCGGTAAGCATGATAAGTGGCAGGATAGGGCAGTCTCCTTAAAAACGCTACCCTTTCTTCGGAGCGGAATTTATGGCCGAAGGTCACGAAGGACGAAATATTCCAGAGCGATCATTCCGGCCACTCCTTTAAATGGTCTTTGGATGAGCCGCCTGGTGACTTTCGAATGCGTACCAGTCCCATGAAATGCATATGGTCCAAACGCTGACCGTAAAAATGGAACCGGGCACGTTAGCGCGGGGGACCGATTTGTCATGACAAAATGTCACCCGACTTGATGGCTTCGCGACAGAAGAATAGGATCAATAGGGAATAAGCAGGAACATAAGCGAGAATCCCTATTTGTTACGATAGTTCAAACCTCGCGCTCTTTCCTTTTTTGGCGCTCGACCCTTCGGCGTTCGGCCCTGTAATCCTGAACGAGACTCTCGAACCACTCCACCTTCTTTTCGGCTTCTCGTTCTATTTTCCTTGCGCTCCAGCCTTCTTTTGCTGCCTCAAGGTCTTCAGGATCGATGAGCGTAATCCCTGCCACTCGCTTTACTGGAACGTTTTTTGAGCTTAAGACGGGGATGTCGCGGTCCATGAAATAGTTCTGCATCGGCGCCATCATATCGGTCCCGACTATCACAGCCTCGACTTCTCTTTCGATCAACAGGTCTGCAGTGTGAGGACCTCCACCGCTCGCATCAGTTAAGAAAACCACGTCGTCTTTCTTGATATCGAATTGATGGACCGCCTCTAATATTACTTCTTTTGAGAAGGCTTCGATCTCTTTGACGGGTCTTCCGACGGCCTCTTCTTCGAGCCGTTTTACCCTCTCTGCCCGTTTCAGTCGAGACGTCAGCCGCCGATTCTTTCTTCGCTCCAGACGCAAGAGGTTTCTTAAGCGTTGAATCTCCTTTTCCCTGATCCTGATCTCGTGATCTCGCTTGATCTCACGGCTGGATTTATCCTTGAGCCTCTCGATCGATCTTTTCAGCCGTTTTTGTTCCGCATCTGACTTGGCAACTTCTCCTTTCAGATCTTTGACGTACTCCTCAAGCCGTCTTATCTGGCCTGCTTGCCTGCGAATCTTTTCTCTTAAGGCTGCAAGGTCCAAATCCACCACGTCTTCAGGAACTGCTTGGGGTGTCTTCTTGGCGGGAGGTGCTACCAGATCTGATATGGCCTGATCGATGGACCTACCCCGGACCATCAGTGCCTTGACTTCGTCTGGGTCCAGTTCCGCAGGACATTTCTTCTCGACCCGTTGGAACTTGTTCTTGTACTTCTTGTAAGCGCTGACCGCAGCGGCAAGAGCGTCCCTTTCATGATCGTTATGATAACCGTAACATTTTGCAAGAGCGATCTTCTCTTCGGAGGGCATGTCCGCTCCTGGGGAGTAAAGAGTCGCGTTGAAAGACCGTTTCACTTTCTCCACAGCGCCAGGCGTGGGAAAAACGTCGGTGGCGATGATCAGAGGTTTGCCTCTTTCGGCCAGCCATTCTGTTACGTCCGAGGGAGACATGGCTCTTGCGCTGAGCAGATCGATCAGATCGCCGTTCAAGTTCAAGGCGGCAATTCCCGTGGTCGTTCCCGGATCGATCCCGGCGATGATGTAACCTCTTTTAGGACGCAGCGGCTCGAACTTGAGTTTGGGCCGCGCCACCCCTTCGACTTTGATTTGAGCGTCACCCTTGTATCCAGACCTTACGTGAACCCTCTCTCTTGGGGCCTCCACCACGAACTCGGATCTGATGTAACCGCCAAAGCCTTCGACAGACCTGATGTTGTATTGGAACCCGGAACTGTGCAGTTCGTCTTCGACTTCTCTTGAGACGCTTTTGACAGAACCGTGGATCTTTCGAGAATAGCGTTTCTGGCTCCAACCGCCTCTTCCAGGTGACCTTCTCCGGCTCACTTTGATCCAGGTCTTGTTCTCAAAGGCCGATGCCACGTGGCCGACCCCTTTTGCAGCCAATCGGGCGCAAGCCTCGGCTTCGTCCATTGGGTTGAGCCTGTCAAAAGTGATCCCGTGCCATCGGGCAAGTTTTGGCAGAGCCACCAGGTTTTCGCCTCCAGTCACCTGGACCAACTTGGTGGATGACGGCATCTGTCTTAGGAACCGTATGAGATCTATTCTGCTGGACGCAAGTTCGTGGACGTTGTCTATGGCCACGATCTCGGGCGCCATCTGTCTTATCAGCCGGATCAGCTTCTGTCTGCTGATCATTGGGTGTTTTTCTTCAAACTCGCCGCCAAACATGAAAAGGGCGTAGCTTGGGGGCCGTTTTCCTTTGGGCGAGCCGCTGGCGATGTCAACGCCAAAGATCCTCTTGGATATCACCTCATCGAAGGCTCCTTTTCTCTTTGGACAAAAGCGACGGCGTCTTCCAAGGTCATCTCCAGGTGGTACTTTCGCCTGAAGTGGTCGACCACGTTCTTTAGGTCTCTTTGGAGTAGTTCTTGTGCTTCGGGGTGTCCTCTGTTTACGGCTTGTGGCCAATCTATGATCTTGACCTCTCCGTTGACTATGAGGACGTTATAAGGGCTCAGATCTGCATGGATTATCCCCTTCTTCCAGGCAAGTCTTACTTCTTCTAGTATGATGTCCAAACATTCTTTTGGGTTGGTCAGGTCTACCTTGTAAAGTTCAACCCCGTCCAGGTGTTCCATCACTACTGCGTGCCGGTTTATGGCTACGGGCCTGGGCACCGAGATTCCTGGATAAAGTAGTTTTAGGATTCTGAACTCTTTTCTTGCGCCCAATCTGGCAGCGTGAATCCAGGGACACTTCGGCACGTCAGTCAGGTGGTCTCTGACCCTTCTTACGTGTTTGAAGCTGGTTTGCCCCTCGCGATGAAACTTTATGGCAAGTGGAGTCAGGTTTTCATCCGCGAGAAGGTCACAAGTGTCAACGACCTCATCAAAAGGTTCATCTTGAGAAGTTCGATAGCCCACTGACGTTTCGTTATCCTTGGTTTTGGCGTCTTCATCTTCTTTTATCACCCATTCGTCCTTGGGAGCGGACTCTGGTTCTGGCGCTTCAAACTCGTATTCGCAACTTTCATCCGTTCTGGTCTTGCCATCAGCAGGGCCAAGAGCGCCGTATACCACGGACTCCTTGCCAACGCCAAGCACTTCGCCCAGGGAGGATACTTCGTCTCGTTCCACGAGATCTGCCAAAGTGAGGATGTCATAGGCGAAGAAACCTATCTGGTAGCCTTCGTACGGTTCCCAGGTTTTGTAGACGAGGTTTCGGCCAGCCAGCTTTCTGAGGTTGTATTCTGCAGTTTTGGGCTGGAGCTTCGACATCTGGATTATGTCTAGTAAGGGCACCCATTCATAACGGCGCATCCCTTGTTCTACTGCCTTGAGGATGGCAATCTCGCTCTTCTTCAGGCTAAGAAAGGTTTTAGCTAGGTTCACCACGAGATAGTATATGTCGTGGTGTGATTAAAATTCTTTTCTGACAAGATGATCTGGCGATCGAGATTTTGATGGAAATTCGCAAATCTCACATCCCTAACCGCGTTGCCCAACGTTCTTCTAGAGCGTTAACAGCATGATCAAAGGTATGGTCATCAGGCTCAAACCGTAGGTAGCGATGACCAGAGCCGAGGCGATTGATCCGTCACAGCCATATTGATCTGCCAGAACAGCGACGACGGTTACAGTAGACGTTTTCGGGAACGAGCCTCGCCAAAGTTTGGAGAGGGCTTTCTGCATTTCCTGAAATATTTTGTCTCTTTGGGGATTGAATCGTTGCGACCCTCGATCGTTTTCCTATTTTGCGCTAAAGCACGCCTCGATAGAATGCAAGCCTTCTTGCGTAAGGCCGAAAGAGCCCTTCAAGTTGTTCCATCTCTTCAGAGGTTAGGGGCTCGAAATCCCGTCCAACTTCGGCGAGGAGTCGAACTTCTTTGGGGCTGGAACAGCCAACAATGGCAAGGGTGATTCTTTGAGAAAGGGCGTACCTGATAAGAATCTCCGGGGTGATATTTGCCATGGGATTTATGTAGTGGCCAGCCCCAAGAACTTTCATTCCCACGACTGCAATGCCCTTTTCCTCAGCTGCCTGCAAAGTTGTGTCGAGAAAACCACCAAAGAACACCCTCTAAAGGGTTTACGGGCATGAGCACTGAATCCACGTCCCAGTTCTCGACGGCACAAGTCAATATAGACGGATCGTGATGGCCAGTAACACCTATGAGTCGGACCTTTCCTGCGTCTTTTGCCTCTCGAAAACTCTCCAGCGCGCCGCCAGGGCCAGCTATCTCACGAAGATCTGATTTCGATCTCAGGTCATGGATCTGCCAAAGATCAAGATGGTCCAAGCCCATGGTTTCTAGAGTGTTTTCGAGATCTTTCAATGCGCCGTCTTTATCGCGAGAGGCGGACTTGCTTGTCTGAAAAATATTCGCCCATATATCTGGATGTTCCTCCCAAAACTGGCCGTAATAACCCTCACTTCCTGCATAAGCTTTGGCCGAATCAAAGTAGGTGATCCCTTGAGACTCTGCCCCCTTGACCGCGGACTGGGCCTTCTCATACTCGCCGTAGGTGCGGAGAATTCCTTCGCTGCCCAGGCCCACGACGGGGACTTCCTGGCCGGACTTGCCAAAAAGGCGGGATCCTAGGCGGGATCCTGTGGGGCACATATTCGCGTTCTCTCCTTTAGGGGCTCTTTCCTCCCAGAACTCTCACCTTTCCAGCCGTTATGTCGGCAGGCATCGGGAAGTAGGACGACAAGTTTTCCTTCACCCATTTGGTGGCCAAACGGTTCGATTGTTCGGCGCCGTCTTCGCTCTGAAATATGTTGATGAAAGCCACAACGCCATCTCCAGAATCTACGCCATAATAGTTTATGAATCCTGGAATCTGACTGATCTGGGGCAGAAAACTCTTTTCGATCTGTTGCATAACCTCGTCGACCAGGTTTATGTCGGTCTTGTATCGCCGGATGCTCATATACATGTTCATTTCATCACCACGGTACATTTGGACTGCATCGAATAACTACTTTATCAAAAGATCTGGGAATTGGGAATCCTAGCGAACCATTTGATGCACTTGCACTTTTCTGGCCAGGAAACTATCGAATTGCTCCAGCTTAAGACGAGACTCAGGCCGAGATCGGGCCGGAAAAGCGACGATCGATCAAGAGCTTGTATGATGCGATCAGCCAATAATTTCTTGGACGCGGCCTACTTTTCCATCTTCCAGTCGGACCTTAATCCCGTGAGGATGATGAGACGATCTGGTCAGGATCACTTTCACGATTCCGCGGGTCCTTTTACCTGTGCGCTGGTCCTTTTTTAGGACCACTTCCACCTCAAGACCTGGCCGTATGTCGCTGCGGTTTGTTCCTTTCAATTAGAAAGCCACCTGTATAAATCAAAGCAAAAAAGGGTCAAACGATCTCTAAAAGCTCGATTTCGAAGATCAGATCTTTTCCGGCCAGCGGATGATTCCCATCGAAGGTGACGTTTGCCTCACCCATCGCCATAACTTGAAGCTCGAACGTCTGGTCATCCTTTGAGAACTGGATCCTCTGCCCAATCTCTGGCTCTAAGCCCTCAGGAAGCTTGTCTTTTGGGATTTCTAATACTAATTCGTCTCGATGAGGACCATAAGCATTCTCGGAGGATATTTCGATGGTTTTTGAATCACCTGGCTTCATACCGACCACGGCATCCTCAAAACCAGAGATGACCATCCCTTTTCCAACTATGAACTGGATGGGTCCATGATTTTCAGAAGAGTCAAAGACGGTTCCGTCGGCGAACGTTCCCTTGTAGTTCAGCCGCACAACATCACCATTTTTTGCAAATTCCATTCACATCATCCTCTCGTCTTCACATTCTGGTCATGACTCAAAATGAGATTCGAATGGCTTGAAATGCAGAACTCTCATAAGTTCGACATCTTGGCCTAATCGTATCGTTAAACACGTATGTGTTCAGCTCCATTCAATCGGCATCATTAACCCCATTTTGTGATGGCTCGTGCAACCTGTTCCAAAGAGCTGATTTCAGGCAACTTCAGGACGAACGCAGCAGGATCCCTTTAGTGGGGGGAGGAATGCGTTCAAATTTATGTGAACTAACATGGAGTTCACCTCCATTTTTTGGAGTTATGCGTACCAAAGATGTTTGTATGGTGCAAGCACCGCCCCTACCTCCCAGGGCTGTTTAACCGGCACCCTTAGAGCCTGAAACTGAGGCGGCATTCCAGGGTAACTATAGTGCTTAACGATACGAATAGGCCAAATCTCTAACTCGTAAGAGTTTGAGATTTGGCCTATTCGTATCGTTAAGCACCATTTTGGTGAGAACCGATTAGTGTTATCTAATCGGTTCTTGACTATAAATTCTTTCGTATCGGCTCCCGATCTTGTAAATCTCCTCGATCGGGGATCTGGTCAACCAGGGCACATTACATGCTCGTCACTTTAATGGCGGGTAGTTGACCTCTTTGATCCGTCTTCAATGATCTCGAGCAATTCGATTTCGAATACCAGGTTTTTTCCAGCGAGGGGATGATTTGCGTCCAGCACCACCTTGGAATCTGTGACCTCGGTCACGGTCACTTGGAGCATTTTATCATGTGATTCGCCGATCTGTATGGCCTGCCCCACCACTGGTTCAACCTCTTCGGGCAAGTTATCCCGGGCGATCTCAATTACCAGCTCTTCAATATGGGGGCCGTAACCCTTCTCCGGCGAAATACTAACCGTCTTCGACTCTCCCGGATTCATACCTTCGACCGCCTCCTCGAAACCTGGGATCACCTTTCTGATGCCCACGGCAAACCCCAGTGGCTCTCGGCCGATCGAGGTGTCAAAAACGGTGCCGTCTTCGAACTTGCCGGTATAGTGGACCTTTACCACATCGCCCTTCTTTGCCTGAACCATTCTCAAATCTCCGTTTTTGAATGCGTGTTTTCTTTAAATCTGCTCTATATCCCAAGTTTCTGGAACCAAGTGATATGTAGATAGCGGCTCGGTGCAAATTTTGCACTTTTCCAAGGTCGGAAAGGTATACATCTCTATTTGAGGGGGCAAAACTTGAAACGTGACACACAAAATTGATGTAGGATTGTCACAGGAATTCCGCTCCGATATGAACTGGGAAATGTGGTGAATACTGGATGAAAATGCGCACTGGAATGAGTGGAATGGAACTTTGGCAGATCTGGTTGGACCAGTTTGATGACGAACTTTCGGCGATATCTGAGGCCATCTGGGCTGCCAACAAGATGGTAAAAGACAAGCCTCCTGAGATGAGAGCTCTCTTTTATGCCATCAAGGACGAGTTCATACTCAGGTACGCTGTGGTGGGAAGGAAAGTGAGAGACGAGGGTCCGCCTCTATCTTATAAAGGTGTGGGTGGCGCGGTCAGAACCCTTTACTGTCACAAGATAGAGGCAGGTGACCGGGTTTATAGGCTTCACAGCTACGTAATTCCTCTTAAACTCGAGCCGAATCTCGGCGAAGACGAGGATTCTTATGGTGGTTTCTCTGTCGAAGACTGGTCTTGGCTCCCTCTATCCTTCGGTGAACTATACAAGATGCTCTCATACTATGCTGCCAAACGTTGGAATTTTTCGCCTGAAAGGGCCTTTTAGTAGGGGGGACTCAATCGACTTTGGTGCCTAAAATAGTCGAATGGGTTCTTGGCTGTACATCGCCAACGAAGCCAAAAAAATGATGATGGAAAAAGATGCCGAGTCCGAGCCGTAAAGGATTGACTCGGGACCAAATTAGTGAATTCACTCCTCCTCGCCATTTTGTTCTTTGCTTCAACACATTTCCTTCTTTACCCTCTTCACATTTCCTTCTTGACGTCACTACTTTTCCACCGTTTCCAGTTCGGACTGGAGGTCTTGGGTGAGATCGACGCTGTAAAAGTCACCCTCAGTCGGCAGAGCCATGAATATATTGGATGTCAAATCGAGCTCTATCTTTACGCTTTCGGCCTCAAAGTTCAGTATGTGGCCACCTGTTGTCCTGTCGTCTGAAATGAAGTGCAAATGATATCCAGGAACGTTGATTCCGTCCACGAACTCAGGACTCCAGAAACCGACCACGTCTCCGGAGACGTTATAGAACTCAAAGACCGTCTGGTTCTGAACTGCATCGATCAATTTTGGATAAGGCTTCTCTTGAGCAGGAACGCTCCGGGTCTTCATGTAAGGGAACGTTCCATTGATCTTTATCGCGTAAAAGATGTTCTCCGAGGGAAAATGTTTCTCGATAATCTCACCGAACTGGGTGTAATTTACAGCTTCATCGATTGGGACGATCTCGTCAGCCTCAAAGAAAGTGACCGTGGCAAAGGGCGTTGTGACATTGTCCTCGACCAGATACGCCCTGCCATCAACCCTGACTTGGTAACATTCTCCGTCGATCATGACCATCTCGCCTTCGAGCCGGTCGAAGGTCCCAATACCCATGTCTCCGTGATCTTTGAGTTCGCCCACTGGAAGAACGCCGTCGTAGACGCTCAAGAGAAGAGCATCTATTGTCGATACCTGGAACAATACGTCTTGATCTTCGAGATACTTCCCTTCTGTTTCAGCTGAGATCGCAGAATATTCGTTTGGACCAATCGCGAACGCCACCGTAGAGGCGAGAATTACGAGAAGGACCAACTTGATCGCGTAAAGGTACTTTTTCATCTAAGTCTCCCTCCTGTGATTGGAGTTGATCCAAATTCTTAAACGCTGAATAAGTAGATATCTATAACACTGGAGTGTCAATGCCGACGGTCTTGGATGATTATGCGCGTCTTTTTTGCGATAATGACAAAATAATACTCTATGTGTGAATTTGAATTTGCTCAATCTATCGGAATTGGAATCTTGCCAAGTCCTGTGTGACTATTCTATTACATCGCATATTTTGATGGTGTGTACGCCCCCCCTCACAAAACAACGGAGAACTGTTTATATGATAAACATACTTTTCTTAGATTTAAGGGGCGTATCTATCATGACTGAGGCCATGTTTTATGAGAAGTTAGAAGGCGGCGACGTTCGATGTGGGCTTTGCAACCATCGGTGCCGGGTAAAGCCCGATAAGAGAGGAATCTGTGGCGTTAGAGAGAACCAAAACGGAGTTCTCGAGACTTTAGTGTACGGAAAGCTGATCGCAATGCACGCAGATCCAATAGAGAAAAAGCCACTCTACCACTTCATTCCAGGTCACCTCAGTTACTCGATCGCAACCGTTGGGTGCAATTTCAGGTGCCTCCACTGCCAGAATGCCGACATATCTCAGATGCCTTCAGATGGGGGCGTGATCATGGGAGATTACGTTTCGCCAGAAGATGTAATCTCGCAGGCACTCGACGCAAGTTGCCTTTCTGTAGCTTACACTTACACAGAACCCACGATATTCTTCGAGTACGCTCTTGATGTTGCCAAGCTGGCCAAGGAGAAGGGCCTAAAGAACGTATTCGTGAGCAACGGCTACATGACCGAAGAGGCCACCCGAACCATCGGGCCCTATCTTGACGCCATAAACATAGACCTCAAGGGCGACGATGAGTTTTACAAAAAGGTTTGCGGCGCGAGGCAAGAGCCAGTCAAAAGGTCGATAGAGCTGATGTGGGACTTGGGAATCTGGGTCGAGGTGACTACGCTTATCATTCCAGGCTACAACGACTCAGACTCTCAGCTTGAGGAGATCGCCCAGTTCCTCGCAGGCGTGAGCCCAAATATACCCTGGCATGTGACTGCCTTCTATCCGACTTACAAGCTGAAAGACGCGCCACCCACCAGCGCCCAGACCATAAGGCGGGCGATACGGATCGGGAAAGAGTCTGGCCTAAACTACGTCTACGGGGGAAACATTCCTGGAGAAGATGAAGACACCGTATGCCCGAAGTGCAAAACTTCCCTAGTGGAAAGGTTCGCCTTCAAGTTGGCGAAAAGCGGGATAATTGAGGGAAAATGTCCTCACTGCGGCGAAGAAATCGCAGGAGTTTGGTAGACAAATCACTGGTTTTTCTAGATAGTGCCCGAAATCGGCAGACAGCCCGAGGAAGGTGTAGGAGAGTAGATCTTTCCGGCGAGCGTGTTTCCATCTCTTCCATGAGCTGATTGGCTTTCCCGGATTGGGCCGGACCACGCTAAAACTTGGAGCTTCAAATCTTGTCCCCCTTCGTCATTCAATTTTCCAAAGTCTGAGGATTAAGTTTTTGGCCACCATGATGATGACTATGGAGATGATGCGCCCAAAGGTGTGCGATCCCATCCTTGAGAACCGTTCAAGAATAGAGGAGACTCTTTTGAGAATACCAACGCCAAGTTCAGATGATCTCAAGCTTGCAGCATCCACAATCTCACCAGAATCGCTGAAAGAGGCAAGAGGTGCGATCGAGGCTCGATCTTGTAAGTTTCTCACTAAGCTCGACATTCTGGAGCGAGGCCTCGATAAAGTTCGCACTTTTCAGGATGCAAAGAAATTCTCTTGCGCTCTTGCCATGTACCAGCTAGCTTACCTTCCAACAAAGCCGGAGACTTGTCCTTTCTGCGTTCAACACTCTGGGGGAAATCGTTGTGAAGGCTGTGGCTATGCCAAGACTCATGGCGGGAGATGCGATAAAGACACTTCCGCCTTCGCCCAGTTCATCGAAGCCATCTACGACCTTGCCGGGGCGATTCACAGCATTCAAGATGAAGGCGAGAACAAAGGTGCAGACCCACTCGATCTGGATCTGGCCAAAAAGAGTCTCCAGGAATCGATTTACACATCTAGAGAGGCGACGATGCGGTTCATCTCTGATATTTCCAACGATTCAACCTATGAGTTGATGGAGACAAAGGCCCGATACATCGGCGAGATTCTCCAGGCAATGCCCCTCGAACTGATGAACTCGAAAGACGCAAAGCTGGCGCACCTGCGCTCTTACGAGAAACTTGAACGATACTGGTGAAACGGACAACTCCATCTTGAGCGCTTGCAAAAGATTCGCAGACACACATTATTTTCTATGAATTGTTGTGCGAAAAAAGATAAGAGTCAAAAAGCGCACCCCGGAGCTCGGCGCATCCATACCCTGCTCGTACAACAGGATCTGCAGTTACAAAGTTGATATCGTATATTCGTGATAGAGCAATGAAGAAATATATCAGAAATGAAACCCTAGATACATGGCCTATTCCCCTGGAACCGTACAAAATACTCAGCTACTTGCACCTGACGATTCTGCAGAACATCAGCTAGGTGTCTTTATCAGTCACCGTGGCGAAGATGCCGACCTGGCTGAAAGGCTGGCTGAGGAAATTCGGCAGGCGGGCTTTCAAGTCTGGCTGGACGAGTGGAACATATTCATTGGCGATTCGATTGTCGAACAGATCAACGACGGACTGGAAAATGCCCGCTACGTAGTCCTGTGCTATTCTGAGGCAGGGGCTCTCTCACCCTGGATGAGTCGTGAATGGATGTCGGTTCTGGCTCGGCAGTTGAACGGATATGGGGTTAAGGTCCTGCCGGTCCGATTTTCAGGGGGCAGTCCGCCCGCCATCCTGGCCGATATCAAATATGCTGATCTGGTAAAAGACTGGGAACGAGGAATGTCGGAATTACTGCGAGCGATGAGGTGACTGTGCGGCCTGGAAAGTCCTTATTGCTCACGCTGATGGTGAAGACGATTTTGCGGAGGAGCTGGCCAAACCTTTGCGTGATGCTGGCTATGAAGTAGCACATAGGGGAACCGTGCTGGTAGGCGAATCGGTGGTAGAAGACGCTTCCGGGGTTCTCAGCCTGGGCGGGCCAGTCGTGCTGTGCGGCACAGTGAAAGCAGTGGGAACCGGATGGGCTCACAAGTTGGTAAATGCTGCCCATCGTCATAGCGGGGTGCGCGTTTTTCCTGTAAAAATAGAAAAGGACGCCTATCTTGAAGCGATTTCCTTTGAAGTAAAGAGTGCCCAGTACTGGCAAGATCCGGCCAAAGCCCTAGAAGAGTTGTTGGCCGCTTTGCGCCACTATTATCCGCTCGACGAAACACAGGCTCAAGCCCGACGCTCTGACGACGCCGAAGAGCACTATCGTGCCCTCCTGCTAGAGACCTGTGATATTGTCAACCTGGCTAACCTGCCAGAGCAAGACCGCATTCTGGCTCAGCGCCAGCTGGAATTGCGCCGTCTGTACGTTCCACTGCGCGTATGGATAGAGGCGGAGGTGGGTGAGGAAAGCGAAGAAGCGGAATGGGACTCACTGGAGATGCGCCGTGTTGTTGATTTGAAAAGCCGTGCTGATAACGAGAGAGTAGATCGAAACCGTCAACGTGTGCCGGTTGGCGAGCGACTGGCAAAGGCTCGAAGGTTGGTGGTGCTGGGCGATCCTGGCGCAGGCAAGACGACACTCACCCGTTGGATTGCCACTTCCTATCTGCTGCGCCTCAAAAATGATCCCGACTGGCAAGATGTGCCAGATGTCAAGACGCTGCCGGATGAGAACTGGCTGCCCATCATCGTCCGATGCCGAGACCTTGATCAAACCTGCCTAAGTGGCAATCTGGGTGACATTCTGAGCCATACCCTGCGCAAAGCCGAGCTGACGGGAGACGAAGCCAGCACACTCCTGCACGTCTTGCGCCAGCGTCTGCAAGAAGGGACGGCGCTGCTCATGCTGGATGGGCTGGATGAAATCGCCGAATCACCGACACGAGCATCGTTTTGCCAGCATTTGGAACAAATCCACGTCGCATATCCAAATGCGCCGATCATCGCCACCTCACGCATCGTCGGTTATCGAGAGATGGGACTCCGGCTGGGTCGCGGCTTTGAGCATGTCACTCTGGCCGATCTCGACCGTGAGGAGAAAGACGATTTTGCCCGCCGTTGGTGCGACCTGACCGAGCTGCCCGAAAGAAGCGCTAGCGCCGCTCGTGAGTTGATTCACGACATTCACAGTATAGATCGCATCGAGCGCATGACCGGTAACCCGATGTTGTTGACGACGATGGCGCTGGTCAAACGCAAGGTGGGCAAGCTGCCCAGCCATCGCGCCGACCTTTATTGGGAGGCGGTCCAGGTTTTGCTAAACTGGCGAAGTGAAGTAGATAAACCCCTTGACCAGCACGAGGCTATCCCTCAGTTGGAGTACATCGCTTATGCCATGTGTGACCGAGGCGTGCAACAACTGCGCCGGGATGAAATTCTGGATCTCATCGCTCAAATGCGTGCTGAGTACCCCAATCTTCACGAGACTCGCAACCACATCCCAAAAGAGTTCCTCCACCTTTTGGAGGCCCGCACCGGCCTGCTGATGGAGGCAGTGAAAATTCACCATCTTGGGATGGTCGTGCCGGTCTACGAATTCCGCCATTTGACTTTTCAGGAATACTTGGCAGCGAGAGCGCTGGTGGATAGCCGTTTTCCCGAACGGAATTCTAATCGCAGTTTAGCCGAACAAGTGGCACCATTGGCAGGTCGCACGGAAAATGTAGCGTTTACAGGAATTTTTTCGAGAATTGTGGCAGAAGTTGCTGTCGTCGAAAACTGGCGCGAAGCTTTGCGCCTATGCATTGCTATCTGCTCCGACGACGATGTAGATGATGTTCTGTGCTCCATTCTGACCCCTCAAGATGGAGAGCCGGAAACAACCACCCGGGCCCGAGCCATCCTGGCAACGCTTTGTGTGGCCGACGAGCCAAATGTAAGTGAGGAGATAGTTCAAAAAGTGTTCCAAGCTTTTGCCAGCCAAGTAAAGGACAACGATGGTGGTTGGGACGTAAGAACAAGCGCGAGTGCTGCCACGATGGAAGTTGCCAGGACAAGGTGGGCGGCGCAATTGTGCATCAGTTTGGTGAACGAGTTTTGTCAACGTGATGCAACAAACCGAAACGTCTCTGGTAGTCTGTGCGGGATGGTTGGCGCGAGTTGCGCGCCAAAAGACCCGACCAAGCTGGATACGTGGTGGAGTGTGCAGGTGGATCGACTCTTAAATGGAAATGAACATGATGCCATCAAGACCGCCCTTACCTTGATGCAACTAGCATACGAAAATAATACTCACGGCGACGAGCTCCAGTTTATGCTCATTCCAGGACTGGCGGATGCTCTGTTGTCTCGACTGGAGGACAGCGCGCCGATGACCCATGCTGCTGCCTGGGCATTGGGATGGCTGAATAAAGGATCAATATTTACAAACGGCAAGAATTGGCGGCCAGAGCTGGAGCACATCGAACGCATCCTGACCTTTATAGGCAAATCAGACGCCGACCCGGAAGCGGTGCGTTTCCTGACTTGGATTATGCAGAACGAGAAAATCGAAGATGCCGTTGAACCGCTCCTGGCTTGGTTAGACCATCCAAGTCCAGCCTTGCGGAAGGGTGTGGCAGAGGCGCTGGGCCTTATCGGGAGCGAGCGTGCTGTCGAGCCGCTCATCGCCAAGCTGGATGACCCCGAAGCTGGAGTGAGGAGGGCAGCGGCAAGGGCCTTGGGCCGCATCGGGAGCGAAGATGTCGTCGAGCCGCTCATCGCCAAGTTGAACGATCACGAAGCTGAAGTGAGGGCAGCAGTGGCAAACG
>Ga0222680_1000194_pt1 | contig 24595 bp, 56 predicted proteins | sample AntAcemetage1004_FD_181146 | JGI IMG/M metagenome (GOLD analysis project Ga0222680, IMG submission 181146) | Saline water microbial communities from Ace Lake, Antarctica - #1004 | ecosystem: Environmental > Aquatic > Non-marine Saline and Alkaline > Saline | place: Antarctica: Ace Lake... | reverse complement strand
ATGTCCTTGAGTCGGCATGACACCTTGTTCTTCAGTATCAGAACACCGACAGGCTTCTCCATACCCCACAGGTAGACCTGAAGCTGTGATGGATACTTCCTGATCCAGTGCTTGTCCGAGTTGATGATGTCCTCGTAGGTGTTGATCGACTCCCAAATCCACGGACTCATCGACTTGATCTCAGCAGGCACCCACATCTGAGAACCGTTCTCTTCCAACGGCCAGTCAGGGAAATCTGAGGCGAGCCTGGGGTGTACTGAGCCATCGATGGACCCGCTGATCTCGTAGGCCTTCAGGTCGATCGATCGTTGCTGCTGGTTCAGCTCAATGCCGTGCTCGGAAAGCAGTTCGACAGTAGCCCTTTCCTGGAAGTTTCCCTCCTTGAAGATCTCAAGGAGCCCAACGTCAGGCAACGGTCGTTCTTTGTATGCCGTTCGCATGTAGTACAGGTAGCGATGGCAAGGATTCCCGATCTCTGAAGCTCGGTTAGAGTGGACTGGCCACTCCTCACGTGAAGCCAGGATTCCTTCTCTTACGTGCTGGGAGATAACCCCGTTCTGTGGCAGGTTCATGTTCAGCGCCTCCTTACCGTTTCTTCTGGATGCCGAAAGCCTTCTCAATGCCAGCACTGACGATTGCCCCAACCTTGTCGGCCCCTGCGGCTTTGAGTTCCTCTATCATCTCCTTCAGGTGTTCTGCAGCAATGTCGTCTGCCAGTTTGTATCCAAGCCATTCGATCCGTGTTTTATGGTCTCCACTGGATCGAGTCGGATGCCCTTGATAGTCAACTCTTTGAGATCCCCACGCATTGACAGATTCAAGGATAAGCTCAAGGAATGTCTTGGGGTCTCCAGTTGGCTGGCCATAGGAATTCGTCGGTTGGAATTTCGACAACTGTAGGTCGTCAAGAACGGCGTCGATCTTGAGAATGGCTCTTTCCTTTGCCAGTCCCTCTACGTTGCCTTCGAGGCTGCGTGAGATACGATTAGTCACCTTGTCAACGGCTCTCGATACAATCATGTCCTCGATGGACGAGAACCCTTCGTCTTCTGCTCGTGCTTGTAGATCTACATCAATTTGAATTTGCATGTTCAGTCTCCTCTTCAACTGGGATCATCATGGCTTGGCAGACTATCCCCGCAAAGTTGAACGGTCCACCGACGAGTTCCGCGCCTGCGTTCATGTGTGATTGCACGAACTTCTCCAAGGTTCCTAGTTCGTTTGCTTGGACGATGAAGTATTTTTTACCCATCAGACGCCTCTGTCTCGTTGCTCTCGGGTTCATCCTGCTCGCCTTGCGCGATGTCAGACAGGAAGATCTTGTGCATGTCGCGCACCTTCCCGAGATTGACCTGGAGTCTCTTGCCTTTCAGGAGCGAGAGTTTCTTGACGCCAGGGATCTGTTTCCCGTCCTTGGTTTCGAACGCAGATACTTCCTCAAGCAATACCAGCGCGGGTTTCGAGTCGCCGCCGCTTATTTCAAGGAGCATGTTCCACATCTCGGTTCGTTGTGCGCCCTCTTCCTCAGTCGCTTTCACTGTGGTCGTTCGAGGAATGGCACTTACTCCGCCCTTCTTGATTCCGTGCGCTTCCAACTCGGCCCAAGTGAGGTTGCGGAGCCCCAGCATGATCTGCACTCCACGAGCCAATGAGTTGGTGTAGCTGGACTTGCGAACAGCCGCCTCATCGATCTGCTCGATAGGTACGATTTGATTGTGAGACATTCCGAAGAATGGATCGTTCGAACTGCGTGTTCCAAGAATCTCGATCGTGCGGCCCATTCGCGGTGCCATGATTCGAAGGAAGGTAGACCAGATGTACGAGTCGGCCTTGGTCGTCTTCTCCTGCTTCATGATCTGCCATGAGATGCCCCAGAGAGCTGCTGTCTTCTCACTGCCAGAGCTTTGCAGGTATGGCTTGCCGCCCTGGTCTACCCAGTCCTGCGGGTTTGTGGCCGCAATGCTGGCGAGCTGAATGGCTCTCATCGCTGCAGCAATCTTCGGAGCCTTCTCTGCCATATCAAGTAGAGCGTCAACAGAAAACTCATTCGACATCATGTCGCCAACGAGCTTCACGTCGGTCGCCTCTACATACTCTACATCAACATCGACTACTTGTTGCTTGTCGTCACTCATCAGTCACCCCTCTGCTCTTTGATAGCCTGCTCGTACCTGAGTCCCTTGAATGCGAGATCCCGCATCCTGTCGGACTTGGCTTTTGCGTGTTTCATTTCCTCGATCAGATCGTCATCGCGCCCTTGAATAAGAACGACGCCGACTGATGTTTTGAAAGTCATCGCGTCTTCCATCGGGTTCCTCCTTTATTTGGCGGACATGTCATTCTGCGCGTATCTTATCCCGGCATCGAATGCTTTCCGCATAATGACGCGCAGTTCACCGTAGGTAGTTGGCATTTCGTACTCCTCTTCAATCTTATCTGAGAACGCATCGGCAGCGATCAGAGATTCGTCGAGTTTTTTTATCTTCATCTTGACCCCCTTTAACTGGTTGGTTGAACCATTCTAACAACAATACACAACTTTGTCAACACCGATTCGAAAGGTGTTGTATTCCCTGTTCCCATCTGATATACTAGATATTGAGCCAACGTACTGGTGCAATGCCGGGGGTAGGTTCGAGAAGGGGGCGTGAATGAACAAACGAAAGACCAAGAAGGCGATCAAGAAGTACGTGACCGGCAGGCCTCTCTGTGGTGGGGAGCTTAAAGCTCTATCTTCGAAGTATCCATCCCTGGATTTATCAATCAGGCCGTGTATGCACCTCGTTAGGGCAATCGATCAGACGAAAGCCGCGTTCGAAGACATTGCGCGTGCTTATGACCTTCCATCGACGCAAGTTCTTGGATATGTAGTTGGTGGCTTGTTGGAACAGGTCCGCGCCTCGATGCCAACGGCAGAGGAATGGGTTCGCGCTATGTTGACGCTTGGGTGCGGTGACTGGGGTATGCAGATACCGCTGTATAGATGGGGGTCGTGATGGCTCGAAGCGAGGAGTGGCGTCCTGTTGTTGGCCATGAGGGGTGGTACGAGGTTAGCGATCTAGGCAGGATTCGAAGGTCGAGGGCAGGGAAACACACCTATGTTGGGAGAGTTTTAAGGTTGAGCATAAACAATAGCGGGTATCCATGCGTTGACCTGCGTGAAGATGGAAAGAGGCATGGTCTTTTGGTCCATCGTCTTGTAGCAGCGGCGTTTATTGGGCCTTGCCCGTACAAGCATGTTGTTCACCATTTGGACGGAAACAAGCTTAACTCTCATATTAGCAACCTTCGCAACGTCTCTTGTTCTGACAACGTCAAGGCAGGTTTCGACTCAGGTAGGGAGTCTCAGCGCGGGGAGAAGAACGGTAGTGCGAAGCTGACAGAAGAAGACGTTCACAGGGCTAGAAGGCTCCTCTCTTTCGGAGCGAAGCAGGCTGATGTTGGTAAAGAACTTGGTGTTAGCCAAACCCATATTTGGCGCATCGCGCATGGAAAGATTTGGGGATGGCTCAAAGAGGAGGCTTCTTGTGTTTGAATACTCGGCGCGAATTTTGAGATGTGTTGACTCAGATACAGTTGACGCATTGGTCGATTTAGGCATGAATGTTCACGTCAAAGAGAGACTTCGGTTTCTCGGAGTGAATTGTCCCGAAACTTTTGGCGTCCGCAAGGATTCGGAGGAATACAAGGCCGGGAAGGAGATGCTGGTATGGCTTATACAGCAGCTATGCCCTGGAATGCCTGGCGACGATGCCTACCATCTGGCTCACAATGAAGCCGGAGATATGAGAGAACAGGCTGTCGGTACTGTTCGCATCCGAACTCACAAGGACAAGAAGGGCAAGTATGGCCGCTATCTGGCCGAGGTGTTCGTTGGCGACGACACTGAATCGATCAACGCGAAGCTGATCAAAATGGGCTTCGGGGCTGAATACTGAAGAAGGGCCGGATTGGGCAAGAAACATTCAAGGGAGGCGTGATGAGCATCTGTAGTAGCATATATGCTGACACTGCGAATGCCACGAAGGACAGGTGGACGAAGAAGCTAGAAGAGGCGATAGAAAGCGGAGACATGGAGCGAGTGTGTAGAGTTGTTGAGGAGATTAAAGAATTTCGATTTTCCGAGTGAGGAGGGAATGTGCAGCCATTAAGGATTCACGAGGCCATCTCTGATTTCTTCGACAACGACAAGACTATGGGCTTTGGGGCTGAATACTGATGAAGCTGGCGGAAGAGATTGCAGAAGAGATCTCTGGATACGTCGTTGCGAGGATGGGTAAGAGTCCATGCTCAAGCGAGCTGGCTCCAATGATTGCTGAGAAGCTACGCCCGATCCGTGATGCCCTTCACATGATGTGGAACAATCCAGAGTCGATGGCAGCTAGTGATATGGCCGCCCAGTACGCAGATGCAGTTGAGATGTTAAAGGAGACTGAACATGTTGCTGAATGACAAACAGATCAAGGCGAAACAGAAGGCTTGGGGCATGATCAAACCATTCTCTAACTCGAAGATGGAATTCCCGAGTTGGGGGCTCGGCACTGTTGGGTATGACATCCGACTTGGGCCAATATTCAGGATTCCGAAGGCTCGCGTTGTGATAGAGCCTGGCGATGTGAAGGGTGATGACTTCAACGAGAAGACTCAGATGGTTCGGACACTCACTGATGGCGAGCTGTTCTGTGTTGAGCCGCAGTCGGCTGTCTGGGTGCAGAGCATGGAGACATTCAAGATGCCCAACGACCTTGTTGGCATCAGCCAGGGCAAATCGACGTACAACCGTTGCGGGCTGATCGTCAGTCAGATGGTCCTTGAGCCTGGATGGCGTGGTCGGCTGGAGTTCTCGCTGATGAACGTCTCTGAGGCCAGGATATTCGTCAAGGTTGGTGGCGGGATTGCTCAGATCATGTTCCATACGATCGGTGAGCCTGATGCACCATACAACGGCAACTTCCAGGAAGCTGATCCTGATGTAGAGGCAGATTCTACGGATGATTCGGATGGAGATCACGACTCGACGACTGCCAGCACATCAGAAGATGGCGGTGATGAATCATGACGCCCGGCGAGGTAGCTGGCTGGATTGGCGTTGCGATCCTGTTCATGGCGGCTGTTGCTATTGGTGACGGCGTGATCAGGGGTATAACCAAGAAGCGTAAGAGGCCGAAGCAGGGCGGAACTCCGAGGGGGATGGGCGAATGAAGAAGGAAATGAGTGATAAAACGGCAATGAGGCTATGGGGTCTATTCGCATTCTTGGTGATAGTGGTCTTGTTGGTTGGGGTGTCGATGGCTGTTGATGCCCAATGGATCGTGGATGCTCCTGTCCTTGAGTCGTCAATCTACGACACAGTCTGGTTCGGTGACGGGTACATGAACGTCCATTTGAGCCCGGGGCAACGCCCACCGTACATCATCAACATTTCAGATCTGGAATACATCGAGGCTGTCTACGTTGACGGCGCTAAGGTCTCGCTTGAGAGGATAGACCCGCTGGCTTCATTCATCGGCGGGATGTTCATTGGGATGGCGGTGCTCTTTTTGCTGGTTGGAATATGAGGGTAATTCTGCGATTCCTGGCCATCTTGTTTGGAGGGATTGCCGATGGTCTTGCCAGTTTCGACAGAGTGATGCGGGACTATAACGAGTTTTGCGAGGGGATGAGAACGATGAACATGAGACAGAGAGTGAAAGAGCTGGAGGCTGGCAACGCGCAAACTGAGCTCGCTATTGCCGCTCTCCGTGAAGGATTGGAGCAGGCGCTGTGCGATGAGCATGTCCCAGTAGCGGTAGAAGTTCTAGTGCCATCCTTCCCTGGCTTTGATACGCGTTGCTATCGGCTAAAGTGTTCGAAGTGCGGCAAGGTACTTGTCGATCGGCTTGGTACAGAAGAGTATCTGAATTTCAAGGTCAAGGAATCAGGGGAAAATGCTATTTCCTTCCAAGAGCAGCTAGAAAAGCTACTTTCGGACAAGACAGGTGATGAGTGATGGACTTGAAGAAGGACGAAAGGATTCCTTTGTCTGATCTGTCAGCGAACGTCTGTGCTGACACCATTGAGGTTACTCCGATGAGAGAGCCTGATCTCAAGTGGGAATTTACTGACGCTGCAGGCCACGAGCACAAATGGAGAACGTTCAAGCATGGCTCGGCAGCGATCGAGACGTGCAAGATTGAAGGCTATGTTGATGGCTGCGAGGCAGTGGCGTTGAGATATGTCTGTGCCGAATGTGGCGAAGTAATCAGCCCCAAATACAGAACGCCATGCTTCAGGAGCTTTGTCTTTGGGGACTATCACGCCTCCATCAACGGCGTTGAGGTAACTCGAGAAGAGGGAGAGCTTGCACTGGCCGTTGTGGCTGCTATGAAGGGGGTTGGTGAGTGATGGCCTGGATCAAGACGCAGAAAGGACAATTGATCGACGTTGCTACTGTAGTCATTGACGAGGTTATTGCGGCACACGAAGTTAGGGGTGACGCGTCGTTTGCCAGATTCACGCTCGGCATTTACAACAGCCCAATGACCTCTGTGCAGGTGCTGAGCGACATCGAACGATGGATCATGCTAGGCGCTGACGGTGTATTCACCATGCCTGACAAGGACTACGGGAAAGTTCGCGAGGATTTCATGGGTCATAGCCCGACGAAAGCCAAGCCCCAAGTGTTCCTAGGGCACGACGCAAGTAAGCCAATCGGTTGTGCGTATTGTCCGAAGTGCGGTGCGGGATTCAAGTCCTACATGGCTGCGATTGATGAAGAGAAGGCTACTGATGATCTTTTCAAGAAGGTTCGCAGCGTTGGGCCTGTTGTGACGACGTTTCCTATTGATGACAGTGTCTCGACTAAGATTCGCCATCGCCAAGCCCTTCATTCGTCTCGGCTTCTGGATCGCTGGTATTGGGGGAGTGAAATACGATGACATTTGATCGAGAGGACTATACGTGCAATGACAACATTATTCCGAAGTCCCTTCTCGGATTGCCAGTCAGTCCCTTCGTCCCCGAGTCCACTGGAGGCTTCCTGATCCCCGGTGCTTATGACATCCGTGTTCCGATCTGGGATAATTGGGTAGGCAGGTTTCTCATGAGGCACACGAGGTTCTATCGAGTTCGCACAGTCGACTTGGTCGGAGAACTTATAAAACAGATCCCCACTGTATACACACCTGGTGTAGGGAGGCGTAGATGATGCTTCTGAAGGTAGCTCTCACCGTGATTGTCATGGGTATCTTGAGAGTCGTTGTCGTTGCTGTGCGGGTCACAGACGAACTATATCGGCTCAACTGGGAATTCTGTATGGATGGCATGGAGAAGGAGCTTGTATTGTCCCAAGAACGCAGGAAGCGCGATTTGAACTATCTTCGGTATTATCGGGGCACCGAATGAATCACCTCATGGGCGGGACAGGCACTACCATGCCCAGTGTCAGGTCGAGTCGCCACAGCTCCGGCTCTGTGTGCATCTCTCGCCGCTGTTCCGCCCTGCTCATGTTGATTGGTATTGGAAATGCTCCAAGAACCTTCTTTCCCCGTAGTATGAAGAGAACCCATCTCAAGGAGCTGCCATTTGACTCAGCCTCGTAAGACACTAACCCCCGCAGAATGGGATCAGATACACGATAGATACGTCTACGGTGAACAGATCACCATTACAGGCCTTGCAGAGCTGTTGGGCATTTCCCGCGTGTCTATTGAGAAACGTTCTGCTCCTCGTAATAACCTCGAGGGTATGTCTTGGAGAGATCAACGTCAGAAAGCTCAGAAGGATCTTCAGCTCGATGCCAGAGCCCGCCTCATCCGTGAAGCCTCAGATCTCGATCTCCGTAGAGGCAAAGACTTTGAGGCCCGGTATGAAGAGACGACCGATAAGGTCAACGACCTGCTTGACATGCTCCTTGATGATTTCGTCCCTCCTGTCGGTGCTACTGACGTCGAAGTCGAGACCTGTAGGGCTCAGCTTAACATGCTGTCTGCCAATCAGAGAGCCAGCTTGATCATGAAATGTACTGAACGGCTTGCTGGGGTGGCCAAAACGAGGCAATTGCTCAGTGGTGAGGTAACAGAGAGGTGGCTCGTCGATATTAAAAACGCACCTGATGTCGTCCTAACGCCTGAAACCGAGGCCCAGATAGAGGAAGCGCTGTCTGCGATGCGTATTGCACTAGCTGCTAGCTCGTCTTGAGCAATCGCCCAGAGGCAAGAATCGCCCTAGTTGTGAGAATCGCCCCATTTCCGAAAGCGCCTATCCATGCGATTAAATGCGGTTGGCCACGTATGCAAAGTACCGGCTTGGAATCGCCCGCTCATTGACAACTGAATATCGCCCAAATCGCCCATAGAGGAAATCGCCCTTTTGGCCATACCCGTGGCGGTGGTCTGGTCGATCCGGTCCGGGGTGGCTTGCCGGGGATGGTCGGCCCCCGGCTTGCCCTGTTCCTAGAATTCCTTGTCCAGCGCGTCGGCAACTGCCGCTGGTCCCTTCTTGATTGCTTCCCGGACTGCCTCGTTTTCAAGTGCCAGCGCGGGGTCGATCGTGCGGCCCTCGCAGATGTAGACAAACTCAAAACGCGTCATCCTGTCACCTGCTTGTGGTTCTTCCTGCAACACTTCCCGCACACCGGCCCGCAGTACCAGGCGGCGGCATTCATCAGTGCGCCGCATTGCTCGCACTCGTGAAGGGTCTCCGTTGACGTGCGGCCTCCTCCGTGGATCGTTGTGACCACTAGCGGCCCGCTTGCTTTCTTTGCGGCTTGGAACTCTTCGTTTGTCATCGTCTAGCCTCCTCAAAACTGGCCGCCCTCGAAGGGCTCTCACCTCCGGGGGCGGGGGTGTGCTATGCTTGCTTGATTGCTTCCAGTATGCGCCGCAGATCTTCTGCTTGTGGTATCGTCTCAGCGCCACCCTTTTCCCATTCCATCGCTTCTGCTTCCTCGATTACGTCAAGTGCCCGCCTTGCCACCTTCACTAGCGGCTCAAAGTTATTGCAAGCCTTGACGATGAAGGCGGCGTTAAGTCTTGCCGATACCGGATCGACCCAGTGATAACTAGTCTTAGCTATCAAGCCGCCTTGAGGTGTGAGGATTGAATAGGCATTCTCTTCTGATCTCTTCCACGGCGTCGGCGTGTGTTTGCTTTCCATCATGCCCCCCTATTCCCCGAACCAGTGAGTCCGGCAGTAGGCTATCACGTGCTCGCGCTGGGTGCTTGTGATGTCAAACCATTCGGTCCACGGTGTGCCCCAATCTTGGAACTGAACCCGCGCGGATGTTGGCTGGCAGTATTTGCCAAGATCCCCAACGATTCGGACGGCAGGGCCTCCAGTACATAGAAGGATACAGAATTGATCCGGCTTGTCTTCAGTGCCCGGAGAATACCACGAGCGGCGGACCTCTACGCTCAGTGCGTTTTCTTGGATTCGTTCCCTCATTCCCTCTTCATCGTAATCGTACCCTTCGAGCAAGACCTCACCGCATTCCCTCGCGGTCTCTAGTGCTTCCATCAGTGTTACAATGCTTTCAACTTGTGCTCTTGCTTGGTCTTCTGCTTGCTGCTTATCTGTTTTCATCATTCTCCTTTCTTCTTAGCTAGTACGATCAGCCCAACGATGGCCAACACGACCAACACCGGCAATGGTAGCGACCCTGAATTCATCACAAGGACACTACACAAAGCACACGCTCGCGGCGTGTTGTAATACGCTCTGAATCTCGCTTGCATCTTCACAATCGTCTAGTTCGCTCAGAATCTCGCCCGCTTCTTCATCCTCCAGGCATACGGTAACGCCCGGTCCTTTGATCTCTAGCTCGTAACCGTCCCATGTGTAGCTGTACATAGTTCGCTCCTTTCGCTCGATTCGCTTTCGCCCTGTTCGCCTAGTCTGTGACCTTGGCATACTCTTCGTGATAGGTGGATGTCTTGACGTAGGCCATGTGAGGATTGTCAAGATCCATGCAGTTTTTGTGGTACCCCATCAAGGGCTCGTCTCCATGCTCGTTGATGTATGCTAGGCATTCTTTGTATCCATCGAATGATGTCACTCGATGCTCTGCTACTGCGTTCTTTGTGGGGTCATACTCTGCGCGTGCTACTCTCCACTGCTTGTTCATGTTCGCCCCTTTCGCTTGATTCGCTTAGTTCGCCCGTTCGCCCAGTTCGCTTGATTCGCTCATGATCTCGGCGAGCGGTCCTCTCTCATGCCCTCGCACACGTGCCCAGGTGGGCCACCTCGGTAGGCCTACCATCCGGCAGTAGGCCTACACAACTATATAGATGGTATAGTTGGTCAGTATCCTATACCCTTCCTATTTCAACGTACTCACCGGGTGAATCTGGCGTAGTCGGGAAGTAGCGAATCTGTTCACTACTGGCCACTGTAAACTCGAACCTACCATTTGGGTGTTGAACTGCAAACGCAGCATCTACCCACAAAGCGGGTGAGTATACTAGTTGTCCGTGGACTGGATGTCTTAATAACGTTCCTCGTCTCTTCATTGTCGTCACCTCCTCGTTCTTGTGTCTTGTGGTCGATCCTGATAGCCCGCAAAGGACGTTTAACCTCTACGGGCTGATATAATGCTATTCTTGATCCGGGACCATATCACGAGCGAGCGAGGATACGAAACCGGGAAGCGTATCGGCGATGTTAACCGGCATTACGACTGCAACGACTTCGGAGACATTGTTTTCAATCCTGAGCCCATTGAGGGGCTCTTTCTGATAGCACGCTCTATCCTGCCATAAGACGGCGTATCTCTCGTCCACGGCAACTACACGCCCTGAGCGATGTTTGAAGAGTCTGCAGGTGGCGTCGGTTATGTCGAAGGTGAACTTGGTGGGGTGAAGTAGACAATCATCGTCCATGGAAGGGGGGACTACACGCGCGCCGTCAAAGTCTGCAGCTTCCTCTCCTGTCAACGTCTGACTAGTCCACTTGTCACGATTGAAGTGTATCCCGGCATCGATCAGAGCTTGGAGTGACTTGTCTGACACAGTATTGCTACCCGGTGTGAACAGCCAGTGGCCGTTTGTTACGTGTACGCCATTGAAACGTATTGTCTCATCCTTCGTGATCTTGAGTGACTTCATACTAGGCGGCCTCCTCGGAACATCCGGACCCAACTTACGAGCCCTGCCCATCTGCAGCATGGTGATTGTGTCTTGACGGCTTCTGACATCATCCTTCTGACTTCTGACCTGCTCGTGTTCATGTTCTCAGCTCCTTACTCTCTTTATACGATATAGATGGACACGGCGTCAAGGGTAACAACGAAAGCCAATATCTTGGCAGTGGCAACAACGAACCGCTAATGAGGTGAAAGGTCGTCTGACCCTAGAAAAGACGGGACAGGTGTCGGAGTCCCAACCCCCAAACATACCCCCCATACCCCCTGTGCGTATCAAGTTCTCCAGGCGTGCCGTTTTTGAAGTGTCTGATACATCCCCCCATATTCTCCTTGCTGTATACTCTCCCCATGAAGATTAAGATATGGGACCGACATCATGTATGGATCGTTGGAGATGGGTGGGGTTTGTTCTTCCACATCTGTTTCCATCGTTGCTGTCTTTTGAAGGTATTCAGGATGAGGCATGAGGCGATGTGGCTGTACCATGTTGGTCCTATTGAAGCATCGAACAGGCCCATCTACTGATTGTCCTTGAGTCCCTGACCTATGAGAGCTGTTGATTTCGGAATTAGGCCACTGGGGATATTTTCCATTTTTGAATTGCCCTCTACGTCTTGATCTGGTATAGTGAGGCATGGATACAACTATTGTTCAAGCTGATGTTATGGATTGGTGTAAGGGGTATAAGGGGCCTAAGTTCCATGCAATTCTGTGTGACCCTCCGTATGAGCTAGGCTTCATGGGGAAGGATTGGGACAAGACGGGGATCGTATTTGATCCGGCGACTTGGGAGGCGTTAGCAGAGCATCTTCATCCTGGGGGATTCGGGATGGCGTTTGCTTCGTCGAGGGGCTGGCATCGGTTGGCGGTTGCGATTGAGGACGCTGGCCTGCGTATACACCCGTCGATCTTCGGCTGGGTATTCGGTAGTGGATTCCCGAAAGCTACACGGATCGACACACAGATTGACAAGGCGGCTGGGGCTGAGAGAGAAGTAATAGGCGAATATCAATGGCCTGATGGTAGGCCGCGCAATACAGCAACTCACAAGACAAAACGCAACGGCATCTATTCTGACATCAAGGCAGACGGCGCGGCTAACGACCGGAGCATTGAGCGACCCGCAACCGACCTAGCTCGCGCCTGGGAAGGCCATCGGTATGGTCTACAAGCAATGAAACCAGCGCTGGAACCAATCATCGTGTTCCAGAAGCCGTATGAAGGCAAACCTGTAGAGAGCATAGTAGAGACAGGCGCTGGGGCTTTGAACATCGACGGGGCGCGGATAGAAGGCGTTCCTCATTCTGGGGGGGAACACGGCACGCAGATTTACGGTAGCAACGGGAATTACACGCCTGGTCCAAATGCTCTTGGCAACCCTCAAGGTCGCTGGCCTGCGAACTTCTATGTAGACGAAGAAGCAGCGGCAAGGCTTGGCGAGCAGAGCGGGGAGAGAAACGGCGGCGGGAATATAACGGCACATCCACGAGATGAATCTATGATTAACTTTGCCCAGCGGCAACCTCATTTCAACGGGTTTTCCGACACCGGCACAGCCGCAAGATTCTTCTTCAACGTGAACCGGCAGATAGACGAAGCCGATCCTGTGATGTATCAAGCGAAGGCGTCGAGGAAGGAGAGGGACGCGGGGATGGAGGCACGCAACAATCATCCAACTATCAAACCCATCGACCTCACCAGATGGCTTGCAACGTTGCTATTGCCCCCTGTCGAGTACGCGCCGCGCAGAATCCTCGTTCCGTTTTCTGGCTCTGGTTCTGAGATGATCGGAGCGATGTTAGCTGGCTGGGAAGAGATCATAGGGATTGAGATGGAGAGAGAGTACGTTGAGATAGCTCGTGCGCGGCTTGAGCACTGGGCGAAGGGTAAGAAGCAGATCGGATTTGATCTGCGCCCTAGACCTTGAGGTTTCCGAATTCCCCGACCTCCAGATATTTTTCATTTTTGAAAATGCTGTATACTGGGCTCAGGAGCAGTACAGGAGAAGGAGGAAGTAATGATCGTAACGTTTGTCTATCCGTCCATTCATGGCGGGCAACCAACCAGAGCGCAGGAGACGATTGACAAGGTTGATGATGTTGTTGTGGAGTTGGTGAGCTTCGACGACTCTGAGGATGCCGCTGATTTTGCGACTAAGAAGCATCCATTCGAGTTCATCCCGGCGCTTGACGGTGCGGATATTCCGGTGAGAGTCCATTGCGTTGATGTTGTCTGCGGTGGCAACCCGATGCGGTATATTGCTGGAACGGATGTTTTCGTTATGAATGACGATGGGGTGACGATCCAAAAGCACATGCTCCGCGATTCTAAGCTCGAGAGTTATTCTGACCAGGGAATTCTGGAAGATGTCTTGGAGTTCTACGTTGAGTGCCTGGAAGATGACGTCACTGGGTCCGCCGCCCGAGAGTATCTTGCGAGCAATGCCATCACGGAGAGGGCTGGCTATGCCCCAGCGGCTTGGTGCGCTCTGAAGAATCGATTCGGGGAGAAGTATGGGGTTAAGAAGCTGCGGTCTCTTGGGCTGCTCACGCAGGGGGCTAAGGGCTACTACGACTTCTTCCGCGATCGGATCATCACCACAGTTCGTAATGACAACGGCGAGATCGTCTGTTTCGAAGGCGAGGCACTCCGCACCAATGTCCCCGAGTCTATCAAGACCATCACGTCACCGCCGAACAGGTATACCGTGTTGCAATCAGCCACTTGATTCGGTATAGTGTCTTTACTACCTCTCACTGAGGGGATGGTTCGGCTACCGGAGTTGGCAGAGGAGTATGCCCGTAGAAAGCCTGCCGTAAAGCTGGGTCGTCCCGTTGGGTCCAGAAATGGGGTGAGTGGTGGCTCCCGTACAGAGATCATTGACATAATGCGAGCGACGGCAGCGTGGAAAATGACATGCCGGGGGAGATTCTCAGACGTCACCCGCCTGCACGGACCCGTGCATCGCTGAGGAGTCACGGGAGGAACAGGAGCCGGATTCGGCCCGTCGTTCGATACCTGACATCGTAGCTCAATCGGGAGAGCGTCTGACTGTTGCCGGTAGACCATCGGCATGGTATACTACAGGTATGAATACCAAGCACATTGGAGACGTGACTGAGGCTATGATCCTTGCCGCTCTTGTTAGGAAAAGCAGGACTGTGCTTGTTCCATTTGGAGACAATGCGCGTTATGACCTCGTGTACGAAGAAGCTGGCAAGTTCGTAAGAGTCCAATGCAAGACAGGAAGAGTGAAGAATGGCTGTGTCCGTTTTGCCACCGCTAGTTCGTATGCTCATAGAGGTGGCAAAAGGAAAGGCTACGAGGGAGAAGCAGACTATTTCGGCGTGTACTGCCCGCAGACTAATGACTGTTACTTAGTCCCTGTAAGCGACACACCAAAGGCTGAATGTTCTCTTAGGATTGAACCACCCAAGAACAATCAGGTCCAGAGCATAAGAATGGCATCGGGCTATCTGATATAGCTGGGAAGTTGCTGGTTCAAGTCCAGCCGATGTCGCCACCGTTGGTCCCCAAGCGCGGTACTAGGGACATCTGGACTGACATTCCGTGGAGCCCCTCCTGTCAGTGAATAAATAGGGGCCTTGGCCGCGCAATTCTAGTTCTGGGGTGATGATATTGACAAGGAGAACAGCTATGGAAACACTAGACTTTCTAACAATACCGTGGAAGACATGGAGCACTAACGCCAATCGCAGTGCTATCGTTTTCTCGACTGTAGGAACGAAGGGAAGTGGCCTCTACCAGCCGTTCAGTTTTGAGTTGAAGACGGATGCCGCCGATTACGTTGCTCAATATCTGTACGAGCAGTATTTGTCGCACTACACATTCCGTCTCGACAGAGGGCCGCTTGGTGGCGGTTCTTATTACGTCGAAAGCGGGTTGTGGACGTGTAATGCAGGCATGATCGACGACAAAACTGGAGAGCATAGACCTGGCCCTCCGATATTAGGTGAACCAGCTTTGTTTGTTCTTCTGCTCAGCGGCCCGCCAGAGTTCGCATCATTGATATTGAAAGGCAAGGCATGAAGTTCGAACCGATCAAGATGACAGCGCGTGATATGGAGTTCGTGAAGCTCAGGGAGATCACTGCAGAGGAAGTCAGGTCTGTAGCGATGCCCGCTCTGCCCCCTGCGTTCGAGAAGCCCTATGGTCACACCATATCGAGAGAGATGCACAAGCTGTGGTGGAAAGCGACGTTTGGGGGGAGATTCTGATGAGAAAGAACCTCGACGATCTGAAGCTGAACATAGGAGACAAGTTCTACGAACAGGTCGGACCTAGAATGGTACTGCACCATGTACGAGGGTTCGTTGATGGGCATGTCGTGTATCGGTGGTGGAGCAAGCGTTGGAAGAGTTGGAAGTATGGAACGAGAGAGGCACAGGACATGAAGAACTGGTTTGAAGTCGGATTGTATATTAAGTATCCGTTGCCTCTTGACACTCGACGATAAATCCCTATGATAGAGATACAATTCGGTACCTTGCTTTTCTCGGACCCACTGCATTGCGGTGGGTCCACCCCTTTGGAGTCCCTGTACATTTCATCCCTCTGTTTCCCAGATTTAGACCCCTCAGATATTTTTCATTTTTCGAAACGCCGGTTGTATTACGTGTCTTGACTCGGTATAGTAAGTGCAGAGGTGATCGGACATGAAAATGCAAATGCTTGATGCAGCTATCTCTGAGGCTGAGAGGTTCCTGAAGAAGGCAAAGGATTGCAGGACAGCATTCAGTAAGTCCGCGATGGCAAGTATCGTAGGATGTCCAGAGAGTTCGGCCACGAAGAGATCGAGCATGGACCTGACTCGTGCGCTGGCCAATCTGAGGAACAAATGAACAAGAATACTGCTAGGTTCCTGCTGGCGCTGATTGGCGTCGTTCTGGCGACCCTGAGTGCGCTGGTCGTATGGTGGTTCCCTATTTTCGTCATCGCGATCGGCCTGTTCGGCTGGTTGGTCACCTACCTGATCAACAAGGCGTTGTCATGAGCGACCTACACGGCGAGCGGATCAGAGAGATGATTGAGGATCTTGACGACGGGCACATCTCCGTATGGCGAGAGAGCGGTTCGAAGCTGAGTTTTCTGACGGAGGTTAATGCTATGAAAGAGAAATTTATTCGAGTCCTGGCAGAATACTTGGCCGGTAATCAAGCGGCGATGAGTGCCCGGCTCTCAAGAGAAGACCCAGATGCGAAAGTGTGGGCTGATTTGCGCAACCGGACACCGCTTACTGGGTGGGTATCTGTCGGGGAAGCTGAGAAAGTCCTGACCGAGTTCTTGAGGTGATGCCATGAAACTGGCGAAGCGGATTGCAGAAGAACATTACCGTGGCACTGACGAGGTCATGGCGCGAGGGATGCTTGAGAACATCGTAGCTGCGAAGCTGGAGCCAGTGAAGGACCTTCTCAAAAGGATCAAGTCTGATGTTGTGTGTGAAGGCGTTACGCTGACTGTCGTAGATGGATATGACGCTGAATGCTCGCCGAAGATGGCTCTCAGCAGTATTGGCGAGATGGCCATAGAAGCCCTTGCCCTATTCGAGGAGGGCTCATGACCAACAAGATACTCGGAGCAACCCTGTTAATCATAGGCGTTTCGGCGTTGATTTGGAGCTTTTGCATCGTTTCAGCCTCTCACACAACAACCGTGTGGAGCAGGGAGCCGATAGTGACAATGTCAATGGAAAGTGGAGAGGATGTCCTAGTTGACATCGGGCTCTGCGATGACGGAATTGTGTATTGGCGAGTCCATCAAGATGAAAAGATCTGACATCCCCGACGAGGTGGTCTGCTGGGCTTACTGGGCGAGAAAGTTCTACGACTTGGAATGCTTCTCCTCAGACATCCTGGCCAAGATGTACCCTGACCACCCTGAGAAGGTCATCTATGCCGCTATGAGGCGTGCTGACGACCACGGATACATCGAATACGGTGTGTCGCTCAGAGGAGGTTGGCTGACAGACAAGGGTGAGGCCTTCGTGAAGACCCTGGAGTCAAGCTCCGTCGATTGGAGCAAGCTGTTATTCAGAGAGGTGCCGACGTGAAGAAGTACATCGTGAAGTCAGGCGATAGCTATGTGTCCGACGTTGAGACGTTGGAGATGATCAGCAACCGAAAAAGTCATTCTGATGCTGCAATGAGAGCACATAGGATGTCTCTCAAAGAGGCTGCCGGTGTCTTAGACCGCATGGCTCGCAATGGTCTAAGCTCGGAGTTGGTTGAGGTACGCGTTGGCAAGGCACGTGAAGAGGTCAAAGTGTTTGATGAGTTCTAGGCAGACCGTCTTGGGAAAAGCGGGGAGGTCTGTGATATACTCAATGTGCGCAGCGGCACCCCTCTGCGTGACATACCGCATTACCTCTTGCCACCCGGCGCAAGCGACGGCTAAACATCCGATTGCTCACAAGGCCGGGCGGTTTAACAACACATTAGAGAGGCCATCGTGGGCTTGCCCAAACCAAACGGAGATTTACCTATGGGCTTAGTTCAGTCCTTGGGTTATCGGGTCGGTGGGACCTCTCTTGCATTCTACATAATGATACGATAGGCAGGGCCAACCAAGCCCGCCGTTCCCCTATTACGACGGGCGGCCCTGCCTAGTCTTTGTGCTATACTGATGAGCACATGAATAGTACGCATGTGCCTCCTTGGAACGAGGGCCCGCAACACGGCGGGTCCTTTTTCTTTTGTTGACATCTGCATCTTGAGTCGGTATAGTGGTGTTGACAGAGGAGGCGTTTATGCCTGGAAACACAAAAGGTGAGGCGGCGATGAGGACTGAGGCGATTGAACACCAAATTGAGGTATACCGAGGATATGCGGCCACGTATCCAGAAGACAGTCCAGAGCGTAAGGACTGTTCTGAGGCTGCAAATCAGATGGAATCCGAACTCAAAGCCATAGAAGCCGCGATGGCTGCGAAGGATGAGGCAATCAATGATGTGCTAACCTGCGATGGTGGGAAGGGTGCTGATTGGGATGCCATTAAATACGATGCCGCGAGGGAAAGACTTAGAGCCGCCCTCACCCCACCGACCGGCAAGGTGCTGATCGGTGGTCGTGTAGCGAAGCTCATCAAGGAGGGAAAGCCATTCATCGTTGTTGCCTCACACGAGCCGTATTACATGGCTGTGTATGGGGTGATTCGTCAGCAGGAGAAGAAACAAGGAACATGGACGGATGGCGATGAATCCATGTATCAACAGGCGGTCGATGTTCCCAAGCAATCGGAACAAGAACACTACGTCGTTCTCACACGCGAGCAGTACAAGCGCAATCTAGGGTTGGCAAAAGAGCTTGAATTGGTAGATGGAAGCGTGCTGATCGACGGTAGGATTGTCGGTGAAATGTTCGAGAATATCATCCCTATTTTGCGCTGGTGTCGGCGTGATGCTTTATCTGATTATCTCGTGAAGGAATTTACTCCGTTACGAACCGACGGCAGCACGACAGAGAAATCCATCCCAAGCGTTTCCGTACTTGTCGATGTCGAGAAGCTGCGGGAGATGCTTTCGGCAATCAAAAAACCTATTCCTCAAGACATACCTCGCGACCAGCATATCAACACGCTGCTATGCGGGATCGAAGACTGGCTTAGTAGCACTCTGAAGGACACGCAATGAAGAGAGACCAGCCCAAGCCCAACCTCCATCGAGATCGAGGCTGGCTCAAAGAGCAGCTCAAGACACGATCCCTCGATGACATTGGGAAGGAGTGTGGCGTATCCAAGCAGGCTATCGATCAGATGCGGATACATGTCGGGCTCCCAGCCCCGGGCAAAAAGCCGGGGGTGTGCGACAAGATCGACGTGTCTTGGCTTCGTGAGCAGGTCGAGGTGAAACGTCGGTTCAAGAAAGACATTGCAGCCGACTGCGGAGTGAGCCAGAAGTCCCTAGAACGACACTGCATTGCTCTCGGGATCAGAAAGCAGCCTTTCACGCCGGAGGAACGGAAGGCTCGCAATAACGAATATCAGAATGCGAGGTACTCAGCAGACAAAGAATTCAGGGATAGAAAGCTGGCGACATCGAATGCGTGGGCCAAGAACAACCCAGATAAGGTCAAGAAACACAGTGCTGATAGCTACGAACGATCGAAGGAGGCGCAGAATGTCTGAACCAATCACGAATGTCAGCAAGGATGTCGAAATTGAGCTGATGGAGCAGAAGATCGAGGCCCAGAGGCAGTATTGCATAGACAACAGTGTCCCATTCTTTGCGCAGAGGAAGGTGTGCGCTGAGTGCAAGAAACCGTGGGCTCTGTGCGGCCCTGGAGAGAAGATCACGTTGAAGGATGCTGGGTCTATGCACATCACTGGTTGCCCTCACTGCCCGGCAAGTTGGTGTGACTGATGGATGCCATCGACATGAAGTTCATGGAGGACGAGGCTTCTGCTCTGGTCTCAAAGGGGATAAAAGGCTACCCATTCCCGGAGACGGGGACTAGGTTGCACACTGATATGCTGCGGATACTTGAGGCATCTGACCCAAATGTGCAGAAATATGTGCATGCGGCGTTCGAGAACGGGATGAAGCGGTGGTACGAGGCGATCCATGAGATTGCTGCGGCTTACGGGGCTCTCGGTATCAGGCTGCACGACCTGAAGCCTAAGCCAAATCCGTTCATTGACAAACTATTTGCAGTAGACGGGGATGATTAAACATGCTACAATCGTCATGTCTAACCTCATCGGGCACTCGGCTTGGCAATTCCACTAGATCGCCACATGCCGAGCGCCTCTGTCACAGCAAACTCAACAGACACTACCTAATCAATCTGTAGGGAGGAACTATGTTTGAAACACTGAGCAAGACACTGAAACTGGAACGACCACTTATCTTCTTCGATTTGGAGACAACTGGCGTTGATGTTGAACAAGACAGAATCATCGAGATTGCGTGGATTAAAATAGAAACAGATGGGACTGAGCTGACTCGTGAGTGGCGACTGAACCCAGGCATCCCCATCTCTGCTGAAGCCACAGCCGTTCATGGGATCACGAACGAGGAAGTTGCAGACTGCGAGACTTTCAAAGACATTGCGACCATTGTGTCTCTTGAATTTGCTGGTTGCGACCTGTGTGGACACAACATCAAGCGATTCGACGTCCCTTTGCTACAGAATGAACTCAGGCGAGCTGGCGTGAATGACGTGCAGTTTGGAGCTGCTGTCGACACGCTTACGATCTTCCGAGCGTTCTTCAATCACTCTCTGGAGTCAGCATACCGTTTCTACACAGGCGGCGAGGAGCTTGATGCCCACAAGGCCATGAATGACGTCGTAGGGTGCGCCGTGGTGTTCGAACAGATGGTTTTGAGGCACGACCTGGAACGCGATCCTGCGGTCCTGGCAAGCAAGCCTATCGACCCCTCGTGGCTCGACATGGACGGCAAGCTCAAATGGGTGGGCGGAGAAGCGACCCTCACGTTCGGCAAGCACGCTGGTAAATCCCTGCAGTATCTCGTGGAAGCAGATCGATCGTACCTTGTGTGGGTGTCCAAGAAAGACTTCGGGGCAGAAGTAACGAAGATCATTCATGCTGCGTTGAGCGGGAGCTTCCCGGTGCACGATGCCTCCTAAACCAGCTCGTTTCAAAGAGGCTAAGAACTCTGCAATCCTGAGTGATCATCGTGTTCCTATGGCCAGATGGGGCGATGGTGGTAAGTACGAAGGGATTGACGAGGAATCCTTACACGGATCGCACCCGCTTCGTGGAGGTGTGAGGTCTGTTAGCATACAAGAGATGATCGAACAACGAGCCGAGGTGTGTGCAGTGATCAGACTGTACCTGAAGAAGCATCGTGGGGCGACATGGAAAGAGATATATCAGGAAGTCCCAAACCATTACGTGTCTCATACTAACTTGAGGGAAGCATTCTGGCGAGTAGTAGAAAGGGGTGTTGCGAAATGACGAGAGATGATATGTGGAAAGCGATGACTGATGATGAGTTGCGTGTGAAAGCTGCGGAGATACTCGGATGGACGAACATTAGGCTTGTCGGGTTGAAAGAGATTCCTCACGGGACTCCGCCAGGGCGAGATGAACAGACGGTATGGGTCATTCCATGCTATCCTAAGTACATCGCTATGGCGTGGGAACTGGTTGAGAAACTGCAAGAGATGGAACGATATCCAGAAGTGCAGAACGTTGGAATTCATGGGTCTCTATGGAATGTGTGGCTTGGACCTCCGCCATCAAATTGCGGAGATAGCGACCTGATTGCACAAGACGAATCTCCAGCACGCGCAATAACGCAAGCCTTCATCATTGCGATGGAGTTGACCAATGCCAATTAGGTGCCTAGCAGAGCTGGTTGCTGCGATTGATAAAGCTAAACGTCCACCGCGCAGGGCTGTGAGTGTCAATGCCTGGGTGCGAAGGTGGCGCGAGACGGAAGCTGCTCTCTATTCAGACAAGGAATTCGGTGAACGAGAAGCCCAAAGGCAAATCAACGCATTGGAGATTTCAAACATCGTTGAGATGATCGACATCCGGGCTGAAGGTAGAAAATGGGGAGGCCCCAGAAAGAAGTATCCTGGATCTCGGCATCCTGTTGGTAGGTGCGGCTTCAACCGCCAACATAGCCTTACCGTAGGAGTAGCTTCTGTCGAGGAGTGGGGCCTCGGGGTAATGAAGTCGTGCGACATCAAGAAGGGAGACAAGAGGCTTCTCATTACATTCAGAGAGGACGAATATGGCGAGTGGGGTGTCTCTTTTAGCGGAAAGCCACCACACTACATCTCCTGCAGGAGCCTTATGAGGGAATTGGGTTTCGGACCTGGATCGTACACCCTCACACCGATCGATAAGACGAACAGGAGGTTCTCATTAACCAGGAGATTGGCATAAACCATTGCCATTACTGGCTCAATATGCTATTCTGTAGGCGGTGATGGAAATGACGAGTGAAGTTGTTGAGAAGAGAATCATACACGGAGACCCGGTGATCCAGATCTACGCACGCGGGACAATCCATTTTAACAAGGCTGCTCATGACAGAATGCGAGGGTGGCACGCTGTTCTGGTTACATTCGACACGGAAACACGAGTCGTCAGGCTAACCAGGGATGTGTCGTTGCCGTCTGAGAAGAGGGCTCATGCGCGTAAGATTACTGGGAGCGGCAGCACAAGCTGCATCACAGCCAAGACCTTGCTCGTTGAGTATGGTGTTGTCGAGCAACACGCAGTTAAGTGCTTGGATGCTGGTGTCGACTTCATAGAGTTCGGCCCACTCAAGGTTGGTGATGACGATGCTGTTTAGGATAGCCATGCAGGCCGCGTTTGGTTTCTGCGCCCTGGTGTCGATTGGATCGATGGGCGCAAGCGTGTTCGTGTTCTATTTCACGTTGAAGATGACGCCAGCTATGCTCAATGAGCAACAGGAGATGGTCAAGCTCGGACGGAAGATCGGAATGGGTACCATTATACTGTCCGTCCTTGTTACGTGCGCTGGTATTGGATCGTTGTTGTTCTAGGAGACCTCATGGCTATCAAATCAGTTCTTACGAAAACACAAAGAAAAGAACACTATAAGGGGGCCATTGAGGCGGCAACCAAATTCCTGGAAGCCATCAGGTACGAGAAGGACTGGAGGCCATTTGCCCAGAAGCATTACAGCCAGTGGGACCTCGGCTCTCGCCCTTTCATCATCAAGTTCGAAGACTTCGAGATGCAGAGAACCGGCGCTGTGTCCGGGGCTAACGTTGACATCTGCACCGGAGTTTACTTCAAGCTGACGATTCCCGAGCTTGTAGGGTCTCTGCCAAAGCGTTCCATGATCGCACGGCTGGCAGTGTGGTGCGAGACAGGCCCAATGCAAGCGTCCATAGACGGAACATGGGGAGTTGCGCCAAACTCATTGCGCGTCACTGAAGGCAGAGACAACGATGCAATTTGAGGATAAAGTCGAAGCTACTCTCGTCGCCGCCAAGCAATTCCTGATGTGCGGAGCGACCGGGTCTGTCACGATCTCTGTGAACCCGAAAGCTAACAGCGTTTCCCAGCACGTCAACTTCATGGTGGGGAAGGACGGTGAGACCCACTACTGCATTGTCCCATCAGTGAGCTTCCTTCCCGGTAAGTAGTGTAGTAATCGGGTCTTTGATGGAGTATAGTAGATAGACAAAGAAGAACGGTTATACGACCGCCCTTTGCTTAACGGCAAGGGGCATTTTGCTGTGCGGAGGTGCGATGGCTTTAGAAGATCACGCGCTTGTAGTAGGAGACGCCAGGATTATCGGCCTCAAGCTGACGCGAACTGTTGGAGAGGATAAGAACGAGATCTACCCTGACTCTGCGACGATCTGCGCAGAAGATTCAGAGGGCGCATCGGTCATCACCGAAACAGCGGCATCGGTATCTGGCTCAGGCGTCTACTATTTAATCTCTGACGCTGACATAACGGAAGCAGCAGGCGTGTTCACAGTGAAGTGGGAGATAGTCTACGGCACTGAAATCATCATCAAAACTCAGACCTTTACGGTGACGGAATGATCTATACTGCGACTGACATCACACCTTGCCTTGCATCAATCGACACGACTTCTGAGTTCGAGGCATTTTCATTCTGGTTCCAGATTGACACTCACGTCCACGGAGCTGTCATCCCAGGCGGAGCGATCAACGGCGTCAATACGGCATACACGGTAACTGCAGACCAGTTTGAAGTCATACTCAACGGCCTGCACGTCACATTCACGGTAGTAGAAGGCGGGTTCACGCTCGATACGGCCCCTACAGCAGGCGACATCATTTGGTGCGAGGTGATCCGAGGCAGCTAATGGCTCATACGCACACAGATCAGATAGTGCCAACAGGGACTGTAAACGGGGTAAACACGGTTTTTACGTTGCCAGCGACCTATACGAGGGTGCGCTACTTCGTGAACGGCCTTGAACAGCTTGAGGACACGGACTACACGGTATCAACAACGACTCTGACGGTAGACCCACCGCCAGCGACAGGAGATGAACATTGGATATTAGGCCAACTATGATCTACGTCGTAGGGAGGCATTATGGAGAGGATTGGGCTTAGTCAACTCCGCGTTCCGGCGACAGGCGTAGAGCCAACTTTACCTGCACCTGTAGAGAATGATATGTATCTTGACGACGGGACGAACACTGAATCTGGGCTTGTGTCATGGAGGCAGTATCGAAGTAGTGCATGGCACGATGTTGGCCTGCAAGGGATAGGAGAGATCGCGATTGACGGCGGCGAATTTGTAGAAGCATAGGAGTATAAATTATGTCAAACACAATCCAGATTATGCGGGGATCAGCCGCCGACCTAGCGACCAAGGGTGCGCTTGCGGTAGGTGAGTTAGGGCTGACTACGGACACATACCGAACGGTCATTGGTAGTGGAGATGGGAACAAAGAGTTCCTAATGTTCGAACAGTTCATTGCAAACTCGATGATGATTGCCACTACGGCGAAAACCCCTGTAGCT
>Ga0222680_1000178_pt1 | contig 26603 bp, 29 predicted proteins | sample AntAcemetage1004_FD_181146 | JGI IMG/M metagenome (GOLD analysis project Ga0222680, IMG submission 181146) | Saline water microbial communities from Ace Lake, Antarctica - #1004 | ecosystem: Environmental > Aquatic > Non-marine Saline and Alkaline > Saline | place: Antarctica: Ace Lake... | reverse complement strand
CTCCCATGATATTGTCAATCATGTTCCGTGCTACATTATTAATCCGAGCTTTTCTGGCTCCTTCTCTGTTCTTATAAAGGATCTTGCCTTTTTTTTTCAAGGAATCTATTGTTGCTTTTATTTCCTCGAGTGTTTTTACCGAATATCCTTCTAATGGTTTTTTGTAAATATCCTTTAATATCTTCTCCGACATTTCGTTCTTTGCTTCTGGATTTCTTTGCAGAAACTCTTTTATGTTTTCTCTTTTTGTCCATCTGGCTTCTGAAACAAAACCAGTGTCAACGTCTCTTTGAAGTGCTTCAATTAAAGGATGGTAGGACAAATCAACGCTGTCCGGAATCTCGGCGTTTATCTGCTTTGCAAGTTTACGCTTTGTTGACAACTCAAGAAGGGCAAGCTGTCTCATTTTGTGCTCGTAAGCCTTGTCAATTCTTCCCTGTTTGTAGGCCAACCTCGATGCCTGTGCTTCCATGCGGATCTGACCCTTGAGTGCAGAAGCTTCCGTTATCATTTTAATACCAAGCTTCTCACGGTTTTCAGCCATTTCTTTCAAAACTGCCTTATGATCTTTTTTGGATTCTCTTTTTCCTTCGACATAATGCTTCTTTGCGATACCGACTTCTTTCTTAAGATACTCGCCAAGCAAGAAATTATCCGCCAGAGTCAATTCTTCTTTTGGTGTAGCACCGCCAGAAGTAGTTTTGATCTGCTGTTTTATTGTAAGTTTCTTTACACCGGCAACGGTTTTGAGATAGTCTCTTTCTGCCCTTGCTACTTCTACTGCCTGATCGAAAAGATTCTCTGCTAAAAACGTAGAGTCCTCTATCTTCATTTTACCATCACGGATCTTCACCGCATCAAGCTTCAGTTGTTTTGCTAAACCCTTTTTGGTTGTAACGTCGGGAACTTTTTCAATGCTACGCCTGGTGAGCTGAGACTGAAAGTCCGTGTTTCTGGTTTCCTCAAGCATAGCATCTGCTGATTCAGCCATCCCTGATTTCTTCTCAAGAAACATAACGGTCTTGCCGTCCTTCACCATGCAAAGCTGACATCCTTTTCCCCTGCCCTTGTATGGAGCTTTAGCACAAAAAATAGCCTTGTCTGGGTTATTAAAGTCGGTACGAATTTCTGCTATTTTATTAGCATCGCCCTTATGTTTTGTAATATTTTCTTCGTATTTGATTTTCCTGATATCTGCCGGACATTCTTTAAGGCCGAACTCTTTTGCCTTTGCTTTCATATATTCTTTTGGCCCGTAATTTAAACCACCATCGGGAAGCTCAGATGGAACCAAGTTAAAATTCTTTCTTTTGTTTATCTTAGAATAGTCCAGCCCCTCTACTTTTGAATAGGTGTAAAAGGTTTTGCTTGGGTGATCTTTTATGATGCCATCCCAGAAATCAATATACTGCTGTGAAATAATATCACCGGATGAATGGATTCTGACAGCAGGGTAAATGTTTTTTAAAAGGCCTGCGTCAATTCTAGCACGGAGATCCGCACGATGATTCATGAACAGAGCCAAATTTGCGAAGCGTCCAAGCTTAACAGCGGGGTACATAACCTGTGCTCCAACTGCGTAGCATGTTCCCTTACAAGCAACACAATTCTTGCAAGTATAAACAGCAGGTATATCAAAAATGTATGTCCGAAGTTTTGCGTTTAGTTCTTTTAATGGCGATCCGTGCCGGTAAGCAGGAAGTGTTTTGTCTTTTGGAATATAGAAAAGGCTTCCACCGATGTCGATAAACTCTCCGTTGCCTTCTCTCATGGCCTTTGAGATTAGATCGGCTTGCATCCAGTTTCTAGTTTTGCCTTTATAGTAACCGTCTTTTATGACAGGGGATGGATTGGTCGGTTCAAGCACACCATTTGGTAGCATGTCTGCGAGTTTAGTTTTTCTTGTGTCGGCTCTCTTGACAGGATGATCCGCCTTTGGTGTGGTGTTTATCCCCTTACCTTGGACAAGCTCAGAGTTTTTTCCAGCGGTTATCTCAACATCACTTCCTTTTAGCACGATGGAATTTTTTACAACTCCTTCTTCCCACGGGGCTTCGATGTCTACTCTTGAACCTTTTTGAGTAAGCTCAACAATCTTACCTTCTCTACCACCGGCTATTTCACCAGCGATAAATTTGGCTTGTTCTTCTGCGGTACCGTGCCAATTTGGGATTCCGCCTTGGTCTGCGATTGCGTGAGCAATTTCTTCATAGTAAGTGAGTTCTGAATGGCCCTTGTAGAGTCTAATATCCGACCCTGCGAGTCTACCCGATCCACTACCGAATATACCGTGTGTCCCTTTGAGTTGGAAGATTTCTCCTTCGTCTTTTGCATTAGCTATTATCTCCTTTGTAAATCCTTGTTCTATTAATGCGTTATACCCTTCGGGAGTGCTCGGGTCAACAAAAACCTCTTCCGGCACTATCTCTATTTTGCTTATCTTTACACCCAAATCAGTAGCAAATTTGGCTATTCTGTTTATCTCACCCTCTGGAATATTAGAATGCTCGATGCCAACAATATTCGCTTTGTGCTTTGGTGCTATGGTTGAAACTGTTTTGCCAGCAACAGCCGGAAGCCCTTCTGATTCTAATAGTGTGTTAAAGATATCGACTTCCCCTGGTGTTAGCATGTCGGTGAGGTCTTTCTGACCAGACCAACGCTCTATGTTTCGCCGATATTGTCCTTCTGCTTCCTTTAAAAACAAGCCGTATATCTGCTGTTGATTCTTTCCAAGATTTCCTTTACCTGACATCCCCTTTTTTATAGCACCAACTATTGTCTTTTTAGTAAATCCCCTGTCAGATATCCATTCTGGTAATTTCACAAATATCTTTTTGTAGGTTCCCTGATCGTCATATGTCCCAGACTCAGGAAGGTTCGTGCTGTGGTCTCCGCTTGGAGCTTCTTCGACCTGTGCTAAAACTTCATTCGTACTATCAGCGAGAACTGCTTTTCTACTTGCTTCTACTGTTATGTCGTAGTTATCCACAACCATAACGTCTTTTGGATCACGGAAATCGAAAAGCTTCTTCGTTTCCGCTAAAGATTCTTCATATTTCATTCTATAGAAAGGTAATTGCTCGTCAAACGGTGTATGAACGTCAAGCTGTATAAGCTCATCTGAGGGACTTTCTGCTTTAGGTAAGGCTCTTTGCCCACCTTCGCCCAGTTCTTGCTTAATTTCCTGCTTAGCTAGCTTCTTTTCCATAAGTCTGAGGTCAACCTTTGGGTCAAGTCGCAACATAGGAACCGCATCTTTGGGAATCGGCCTGGTAAGGTCTACTTTAAAGATACCTTTTTTACCATACGGAACAACACTATTTTTAAAATTAGTGAGTTCTGGTGAAGGTTTTGCTTCTTTAAAGTATTCTTCTGGCACGTAGAGATCTGGGACGTTCCCCTTTCCCATCCAAGCTTTCTTTAAAAATCTACTCGCTTGATTTGCCTTGCCAGCACCATATCCCTTTATTGCCATATCCCCAACCGCTACAAGACCCCTGATTAAACGATTTGACATATCAAGGTCAAAATTATCTTCGATTATGTTTCTATCTTCTAAAAACTTATATTCTTTACCTTTAAAGATTGTCTGTGAAAGGTCGTATGCTTCAGCTACAGCCTTATAAGAAGCTAAACCTTTCAACATGCTAGGGAGCAAAACTGGCCCTGCGGGTAAAATTGAAATTCCGCTGGCTATTGCCATACTGCCAAGAAATAAAGCACTTGCCATTTCCTCGGTTGAAACATCCCTCATTAGTCCAAGTGATTCAAGGATTGGCTCATATTCGTCATATGCTTTTTCAATCGGGATTTCAAGAATGTTAGACAGCGCATATACGTTTTGAGCTTTTGCCCTTCTGGTGTCGTCGTTCTCGCCAAAAATAAAATCTGAAATAGCGTTAAGGTCTTCTGTTGTGCCAAGGGCATCCTTTACTTTTCCAGCGATGGTTTTTTCCTTATACTGGATAGTTTCTTTTCTTCGCATCTCAGGAGGAAGGTCTGAATCTCTTACCTGATATGGGTCTACTGCCGGAGCTTTTGTAGACAGTCCGGTAATTCGTGGGCCACCCTCGGAAATAGGAACTTCGTCCTCTAAGTCGAAAGAAAATAACCCACTGTTTTCTTTTGGGGTTTCTGGAAGATTGAAATCGAAAAGATCAGCCATTTAATTCCTCGGAGGTAATTTGCCATTCTTTTTAATATATGCTTCAAGTGTTTGCATTCTTTTCATTGTAGCATAAAGCCCGTGCGTTTTTATAGCACCTTCTAATTCCTCTCGAGTTGTTACCTGATCCCCGAATCTTTCAGTGGCTTCGTTGGCAATCCTGCTAATCTCGAAACCCTGCTCTTCTTGCGTATCAAACTCTTTCTTTGGTTCGGATCTGATCTCTCCCGATGGATAGTGCGTTCGGTTTTTATCAAAGGTATCATATCTTTTTTGAACTTTGTCTACCGTCTCTTCTGGCACAGCCGGTGCTACTTCTGGTTTTTTTGGTTCTGTCGCCACGTTTTCTACAATATCGGATGCTACAACTTTTTCTTCGAACTGTTCTGCCGTGAGTCCTTCTTCTCCTGATGCTGCATCTTGGAAAAATCTTACAATGGGCCACTTTGCGTTATCGTCAGCAATTTCTCCCGATCTCTTCTCCCAATAGCCGGAAAAATCTATGGGCTTCTCTGGGTTGCTCGCAAAGCTTTTAGCACCGAACTGCTGGATCTGTTTTAGTTCTTTCATGTACCCGGCCTGATTTTCATTAATCAGAGTGTCTGTAATATCCCTTGGGTTTCTTGGTTTACCACCAGCGAAGAAATATTCTCCGAGCTGTTCTTTCATTCCAGATAATGTTCCCTTGTATTGCTCCTCTTTCTTCCAGACCTCGCCACGTTCTATAGCATCCTCGTTTTGGTCAATCCAATAAATAGCTTCCTTTGGGTCAACTCCACTTCCATCATATAGGGCGATTATTTCTTTTCCTTGGCTGTCAAAGTTACCAAGCAGAGAAATAACTTCTTCCGATAGTCTTTGTTTTGTAACTTCGCCTTTACTTTTTGTCGCAAGGGATTCTCTTTTCTTAATTGACTCTTCCCAGAATTTTCTCTCTTTTGGGTCAAGGTCTTTAAAAGTGTTAAGGACTTCTTTGTTTAGCATTCCTTTTTTATAATAAAAATCTAAGCGATCATCATTTTTATTGTTGTGTATCGTTCTTCCACGAGAATAGTCTTGCCACGTTTTGTTCCTCTCACGGGTATTTTCTTTTTTCTCTCTTTCTTCCAGCTCGTACGCTCCCTGCTGTTGTTTCTGGAAAATAGCCTGAACGCTTTTTACATGGGAAGATTCTGTTAATCTTTCATCTGTTACGTCTCCTGCTGTCAGGTCTTGATCCGTTGACTTTCTGATAAGCTCAATAAGCGTGTCTTCGCTTAATTCTTTTCCGTCAAGTTCTGCTGATCGGTTTCTGTTTGTTACGGATGTTCGGAGATTGTCAGTTACAGCTTTCCACTCGTCAGGATTAAAGTTCTTTGGCATTTGTGGTTCGAGGTCATTGACCATATTGTTTGCAGAAGCGACACCATTAGCGTCAAGATCATCAAACACCGTATTCCTGATTGTCTGTTCAAACAATTCCATATTCAGAAGACGCATGTTTTCAAAGTTTTTATCCTCTGTTATATAGCCAGCCTTTACCATGTCTGCTCCCATGATAAATGTTTTTGCAAGGTTTTCTTTCATTACTTCTTCGTCGCCAGTTTTAGCACCACGGGTTGCCAATATGGAATATGTGTCAACTGCGGTCTGCATTTCTCCTTCAATTCTAGCACTCTCGTATTTATACTGGCTCTTAGCAACTGCTCTTTGTCCGGCAGAGATTGCGGAGTCAGCAGTATCACGGACAAAACCAATCGCCTTTGGATCGGCTTCTTGCATAAGAGTTTCTTTAAAGTGCTCGGCCTGAGAATTGAATGCGGTTATGTCGTGCTCGTTCTTTAAGGCAAGGCCAGATATCTTCGTTTGAACGTCAACATCAAGAGAGCTTAAATAGGAGCTTCTAAGTGCATCATTGTGAGCTTTTCTCTCCGTGCTTCCAATGATATTGTTTTCGTTATAATATTTTGGTGTTTGCGTGACCCCGTTTTTTTTCTGAAGCGGAGTTTTGCCGGCCGACTCCTGCCCTCGCTCAATAGCTTTTTTATTGAGGTATTCAAGCCCAATATCTTTAAACTTTGCAAATCCACCAGCCATAGTGTTAGCTAAAACATCAGCTCCGGTGTCCATGCTTTGCACATTTATGCTACTTTTCCCAGAGTATCGTTTCCCTCGTCCCATTATGCGCTCCTCATTTCATCAACCCAACTCCGGCCTTAAAATAAGTAGTATCTTTAACATTTCTTGCAGTTCTTCGTGCTACACGCTTTCTTAAAAGTCTCTGATAGTCTGCTCTTTTGGTGTTCTTCGCCTCAAGTCTTTCGTCTTCCTCCATAACTGTGAGAGGTGATCCTGAAAAAGCTTCAACGCTTCCAGTCCCCGCACCGGCAACCTGAGACGCAAGAGCTTTTGTGAGATCATATTTTCTATCGGCTTCGGCTGAAATAGTCGCAATTTCGTCCTGCTCAGATTCTAACTCAAGCTTATACGCCTGTTCCCTGCCAGCTTTTACAGTCTGTAGTCCTTTCAACATCGACATTCCACCTTTCGCTATCACAGTTGCATATTGCATTATACCGCTACCTCCAAACCATATCCGAGTATTGTGAAAGGTTCTGGCTCAATTTGGTCAAATGTTACCTGTGCTTCTAACGACCACCCTAAAACATGTTTTCTGTTTTGTATACCGTTTAATGGAACAAGAAACCCGCCAGAAGTTTTCTGCGGTACTGGCTTGCCGTTGATACGAACTGAATTACTATTATAAAGATTTGGTGAAACTCTCGCTATTTTCTTTTTCCTATGAGCGTTTGGCCCTTTTGGAAGCTGTACGTTGAGGGGCATTGACTTTATTTCAGGGGCAAAAAACAGTCCCGCAGAACCGCCATAATTTATAGCGCCGGCATAGGTAACACGATGGGAACTGGTTCCTACCTTTGTAACGACATCTGTGCCAAGGTTTAGGCCGTCGTTAGTTTTCATATAAACAGTTTCGCCTAACAGGTGGTCTAACCCTTCAATGGTATTACTCATTGTCCACTCGTCAGGCTCATATATCCCTGTGTATATTGTGCTTGTCTCTATTTGCACTACCTCTGTGGTTGTGAGTATTCTTATTATTCCTGTTCCGCCATAAGCAACCTTTATTGTTTTCCCTATATCTTCTGACGTAAAATAGACCTCTCCACAATCTCCTGTTAAATATCCATCTGGTCGGGAATTGTCTGCTATGTTTATCAGCACATGTGAATTATAGGCCACAGGATCAGTGCTAACAACACCACCGTCAACATAAAGACTTGCGTCCTCTACCTCAACAGTATAAACAGTCGAACCATTAATTACTCTTTCCGTTAATGCGTATATAAGCGATCCAACAACCGTCATGCTATTTATCCTGCTTCCGCTGGAAGAGTCTTGTGCTGTTTCCCATCGAGAAAACCCTGCTACCCCCTGTGAAGACATAGAATTAAAAATCGCTAATGTGCCGTCTTCGTTAAGAATAAATACATAATTAGCATCACGGCCCGATGTCGCTCTTTGCAAAACAAGCTCTCTTGGATCTTTTATTAAATGCTCTGATGCAGAAGAAACGGAACTTGACTGATTAGCTTTTGTTTCGTCAGAATACAGAAATTGTATAATAGCCTTTCCTTCTTCCTGAACAAACAAGGTTATTCCGTCAATCGTAACGGGCCTTACTCTCTTTGCCCCCCTGTTTGTTTGAGGCAAGATCACTGCTTTTTCAGGAGTAATTGGCTGTGTTGGTACAAAAAACTCGTTTCCGTTTGTGAATATTTGAAGAGAACGATTCCCGAAAATTGCCGTGATCTCATTAACCTGATTTGTGTCAAGAGTAAACTCAATAGCATCATCATCGAAGGATTTTCCTTTATCGAAATTGAAGAAGTCCCCAACCCGTGACCCCCAACAGGTGTTTCTTCTATTTAAACTTCCTCCAAAATACAGTCTCCCGCCAAAAAAAGTACAGGTTCTTGGATATCCTCTTGTAGCAGACCATGTGTTTTCTTCTGGGCTAGTACCGGCTGCCACCCTTACACATGTCGGGGAAATATTTGTAGCGTCGTAGCTTGTAAAAGTTGGAATCATTAAATCCCAATTGTTTGCGGTGTCGTCAATAAAGCTAACAACATATCTGTCAGGACTTGTTGCGTCGTTGGTAATTCTTATATAGTTTTTGTTTCTTAATAGCGGGTGATCTTCTAACGCTTTCCTCATCGCATTAGCGGTACTTAACCAATTATCATCCCCAACAACTGCTGGGGCAAATACGGTAAATTCATCCGTTAAAATACCCTCTAAAGAGAGTTTCATCCTGTCACCGTTTGTTACGTCGGTACTTAGGTTTACACTCTGCATTTCCGTAACAGCGGTTGGGGAGGACGAGTCTTGAAAGTTGAATTGTGGGATATTCTTAAAAGGTATATCGTCTATTACCCAATTTGTATCGGAATAACGCACGAGAGTTTTAGGATGAACGCTTCCTTGCGTAATGATGCAAGTGTCAGCACTTTGTATAAAATCAAACTCTCTTATCTGTGCCAGTGTCCAGTAAGACGGCAAAGAATAAATACTACAGCCAAGGCCAACATTTGTCATCGGGTGCCAGAAATCAACAGAGGTTGCCTGATTAGGAGCGATGTTTGCTAAAGAATCAACCAAAACCCACTCTGATGCCCAAGCCGATCCCGTAGCGGGCTTGGTAATTGTAGGGTCAGAATAATGCCCCCTGATGCACCGATACACATCTGATCTTGCATCGTCTATTACATAGTCATTTGGTTTATATACTTTCTGGTTTATCCATTCTGGGTGAGATAAGCTGCAATAATAATCTGTATTAGAAACACTTACAGTAGCGCTCACATAATAATCTGTTGCCGAGCTATAAGGTGCTGACCAAGGGACATAAACGGGAGAACCATTCTGGAAAATCAGTATTTCGTCTGGTGTGAACAGTAAACCGAACACATCGTCTTCACTAAACTTGAATGTTTCCATCCTGCCATCAGAAGAAACCGTCGAAGATTTTCGCATCCCGTGTCTTTTAGTTTGTCCGCCCTGCGGAAAACCAAGCACGTTTTTTGCAGATGCTAAACCAGAGTAGTACATTTCAAGGTTTTTCTGACCACTAAGCAGAGGGGTTATTTCTCCACGGGTCATATTACTATTTAGTTCATATAAATCTGACATTAAAGAACTCCGTATGGACTTGTTGAGAATCCAGCCAATCTTACGTCTGAAAAGGGCTGTGATAGTATCGCTTTTTGTGGATGTTCCTGTGAATCAATATTAGAAGCTTTCGAAACATGTCTAAGGTACATTTCATACATCTCTTTTGCTGTTGACGAAGATTCCGTAATCGACTTGGCAAACTTAGATGCTAATTTATATTCAAGAGCAGTTACGAAATATTCCGGCATAAATGCTTCTGTTACCGTCCAAATATATTCAAGATAAAAATCCTTCTGATTTGAATATATCTTATTTCCAATGCGTGTAAAGTTTAACGATTCTGGGTAAATCGCCCAAAGTCTTAACAGGTCTTTTGGAAGTTTCCAAGCATACGAAAAATTGTAAGCACTTGGTATGTTTGTGTTTCTGGTTTTAAATCGTTCTTCTTCTGGAAGATAAAGAGTATTGGTGTTTGTTCTGACGATTTTGATATAGTAAGCGTCAGTGATGTCTCCGCTTGCTTCGGCCTGATCTGTTTTGTCCCATCCGGCAGGAGGAACAAAAGTTATCTCGCCTGAAGTTGTAAAGCCGGTTGTATTGTCTATGACGGAAAGTGCCGTCCATCCCACCCCTGCCTTGTAATAATAAAACTCTAAAATACAATTCTCGCCTGCACCGGACACAAACTTAAAGTCAATTAAATCGAAAGGATCGTCGTCTCCGATTAAAATATAATCATTAGCAAGATTCATAAGCCCGATATTAATTTCATCATTTATGAAAGAATCTCCTCCGACATATGTTCCGTTTACCCTGTCTCCAACAACACCGGAATAAACAGCATATCCATAATTTATAAGCCCTATCTCTCGAAGCTTTTTTGCAAAGGCCCAAGGGTAATGACATAAGACCTCGTTCTTTGTCCTGTTGTAAAAATCAGAGGAAACGATTTCACCCGCACTATTGTCGCTGAAAGAGGTTATCGGATCGTCACCAATCAAGAGTAAAGCATTACTGCATATTTCAATATCTGTGGACATAATTAATCCTTATTTTGTATATTCGCTTCTCGAGCCAGCGGTGTCAATTGGATAATGGAAATCATGTGCTCCGATGGTCGCATGACTTGATTGTGAAAAAGACATGAGAAGCTTCCTTAAAATAGCTCCCCTCTTCGGAGGGGAGCTATTTTTGTTTACTTACAAAAGGTTATTAGGACAATACGACTCCGCCAACATTTTCAATTATCGTACCATTTCCAGCAGAATCAAAATAAACGCAAAGTGCTTCTTTTGGAGCATTCAGGGTTGCTACGTTGTGTGTGCCGTCAAAAGTACCGGAAGTCAACGTAAGGGTATGCGCAATAACACCACTTGCCGAAGTATTTTTAACGATAAACAAGCCCGTATGGTTTTCCGCATCTGCAATAACCGCGGCGATTGCTACTGAAGCATGTGCAAGTTCAACAGACTCAAACCCTTGAATAACATATCCGGAAGTGGTACGAATCTGATTAACCTTGCCCTGTACTCTGGTCTGAACAGTTGTGGTCGCGGTGACTACTTCCAGAATGGTAACGGTTCCACCGGTATGAACAAGTATCACGTCGCCAGCGGTCAAGGAACTAATCATGAGATCGAAATATCCCTCTTCCACAATCTCTTCCAGCAAATCTTGGGGACTACCGTTGGCATGTATTCCGCTGAAAGCCCAGACAGAAGGTGCGTTGTTATTTGCCTGTGCCGAAACACGGGGCATATAATCAATATCTGCAATTTTTAAAGCCATTTTAATACCTCATTCTTCAATTTAAAAGTTTGTACTACCCCATTTCAGAGGTAGCACGTTATTGCCAGTAATCTATCTTGTTTCGTCATAGACTACTTTTACAATGCCCTGCGGTTCACGAAGAACAGCACCGGCTTTATACAGGCCATTGGTCAGCCATGAAGTTTTCTGAGGAACATAATTTATCTCAGTTCTCATGTCGATTCCAATTGCCAGTCCAATTGCGGATTTTGCCCAGAAATAAGCGACAGAATCATTTGTTACTGACGGAAGACCGCCCTCTGCACGTTTTCCCATGACTTTCCACTTAAATCCAAGCCAAGGAACCATGCCCATCTCACCGGAGATCAATCTCTGCATAGCATCATAGTCCTTGTTACTGATACGGGTATCGGTAGCAAGTAAATGCTGTAATGCTTCTGCTTCGATTAATGCAAAGGTTTCTGTGGTTGTTTCAAGTTCTTGAAAATGTCTCCGTGCTCGGTGAACAACTGCGGTTGTAAAATTTGCAGAAGCACTCACATCGTAGACGAGGCCGGTGTCGGGGTCAAGATCGTTTGTTGATACGAAATTTGCAGTTCCGAGAGTATCAATAACAATCTGATCTTCTCTTCGCCCAAGACCACCTGCGATTGTTTCCGCAAGTTCCTGTTTCTCTTCGTAGTTAACTTCCTGCTGATCGAAGATATCAGTATATTCTGGAGCATTCCAGTTATACAGATATGCGATCTGACGTTTGTGGTCGATGTTCATAGGAACTACATCGGCCTGTGTTGCTTTCTGGTTTGCCATACCTTTTCCCATACGAGCGAAACGATAAGACTCCCCTTTTACGTTGGTACGGATTGTGCAACATGATCGAAGCGTAGCCATTCCTTGAAATACGTGATTAACTTCGCCATCAAATTCCGATACTGCTGATTGTTTGAGAAATTTACTCATGACATACCTCTTTAAAAGATTATTAAGATTGTTTTGTGGCTCAATCTCAACGTGTCCGAAAGTCGGGGTTGATTATTGCCGTTGAGCAAACCCTTGTTTCAGGCTCTTTAAAAGAGGTATCTGATAGGTTTATTGTGTTACGTGACACTCCACGGGGCAAGCCCCATGGCTTCTGCTTAGCTTACTAAGCATTCTTTTTCTTGTTTCAACGACGGCTCTATTGAGCCATCTCCGCAAGCGTAAATTCCCGACTGCCCGTCGGTATTAAATCCTATGTTTCTAATATTTAGAGAAGCATTTAAGTCCCTATAATCATTCACTAACATAAGGTTAAACCGAATGCAAGTGTTTTTTATCCTACATATGTTATATCGTTCTCGTCGCCATGAACCTGCTTCTTGGCACTTTCATATTTAGCACGGAACGCTGGATCAGAATTAATCTTTCTATTACCGTTACCATCCAACTCAAACTGCATAGCAGTAAGTTCCGCAGAAGTGATCGGCCCAGCTGGGTCTGCGTGTTCTGGATTTGCAGGAGTTCCCTGTGTCATAGCTATTATTGCCATGCCAGCCTTAAGCGAGTCAGCGGTTGGAAATGCCTGTTTAAAACCTTCCCTTAATGCTTCCGGCAGATTTGCATCTCCCCAATCGTTCATGTCTCCAATCATCTTCTCGGCATTGTCTCCAAGAGATTTGATCTCTGACTCTTTAAAGACTTCTATCGCCAGCTCGTCGGCCTGTTTTGACATAGCATACATTTCCATGCCACGCTCAAAACCTTCCTGATTCATTCCGACATCTTTTGCAAAATCTTTATACTCGTTCAGAAGCGGGTCGTCATTATCCACTTCGTACCCGTTTTCTTTTAATTTTTCGTTTATATCGTCTGTGAGATATCCGTCTTTTGGTGCTCCTGTAAAAGCACCGAACTTGACCTCAAGGTCTTTATATGCTTTTGCCTGATCCTCAACGGATCCATATTTGTCTGACTTGAACCATTCGGGCTTCTCACCTTCACCCTTAACTCCTTCACGCATATACCACTCTTTGTTGTCCGTTGGCGGTGTATCCGTTGGTGGTGCGTTTACTACGGGCGGTGGGTCTACTGCGGGCGGTGGGTCTGTTGGGGGTGTAACATCGTTAATGTCCTCTGGGTTTGTAACTACATCTGGTCCATCCATAGCTTTTCCTTTCTTATTTCTTTTTCATTTTCTCTGTTGTTATAATTATAAATCTGATCCAATCGAGCATCCCCTGATTATAGCCAATGTCGTATGAATCATGCACTTCGCCTTTACGCAATATTGGGAACTTCACCAGACATGGAACGAGATACTTTTCTAAGAACAGTTTCCCAATCGGGTTTTTTTCAAACAGTTCAAATATTAGTTTATCTTTCTCGTTGTTCTCTTCGTCCCGTTCTTTTTCTTCTTCTGGTGTAAGAGCCTCACCATCAATCTTCATTTTGTCAAAGACATTATACTTCTCCTTCACTTCCACCTCCTGCGTTCTGTTTTAATAGTTCTAGTATAGCGGGCAAATCTCTATCTATGTCTTTTTGTGTGTTTACGAGGTCAAGCGAGATGCTAAGTTTCTCTGCCCAATAAGTAGGGAGGAGATGCTGTTTTACCGCGATCATCGCTATCTCCGGAGGAAGTTGCTGTATCGCTTCATACCAAACCTGAGAGTTTTGGAAATCCTCAAGCTCCTTCTGTTTCGCCAGAGGTGATACCATTTTGATTCTTACTTTACGACCATCTACAACAAAAGCCTTGTCAAGCTTGCCCCTGCTTTTAAGGATGCTTATACATGCCTTAACCATAGGCTGAATGTACTCATTAAACAGCCTACCCATGTTTGTACCGGTACGGTTTAAGTTGTCCTGATGTCTTCTTATCTGCTCGCTTGCCGATCTTACGGCTCCGTCAACATTTCCCATTGGCTCGGCAAAGAAAGCGGTGTTAATTTTGGCTTGTAAATTCTCGATGATTATTTGCCCTGTGCCAATATCACCAGTCCGTGCGAGGGGTGTCAAACTTGGATTCTGCGTGTTGTTTGACCCTACCGGAATTATGCTCCCTGGGGCTATGCGAACCGTGCTAGGATTAAAAACACCATCATCCACACCGGTATAAACTCCGGCAATCTGTAATGCACTGTTGTTTAGCACAAACTCTTTGACCTTGTTTAGCGTCCTGATGTCTGCGAGATTCCTTATAACCGGCCCTCTACCAAAAACCTCTCCTGCGGTTACGGAAGCTCTAAAAACAATCCTTCTCATTCCAGTAAATTCTTGAGTGAAGATAAGGTGTTTGTTCCAGATTATAAACTGGTGATATACGTTTCTTTCTGGGTTGAAAATCTGCCCGTTAAGGATCTTCTCTTTCGTTTGCGGTTTTTCGTCGATGATTAATTGAAGTTCTTTTGGTATCTCAGCTTTAGCCCAGTTCTGTTTAATGTTCTCGGCTAAGACCTTGTGCTCTCTCCACGAGGACTTCACGTTTCCATATGCCGGTGTCTCTGGAAAGATTTCAGATAAGGGGATATTAATAAAGTGAAAGGCTGACTCGTTACGATCAAAGCGTCCTTCTTCTACTTCCATACAAGCTGACCCAATTGCCCAATCGCCAAGTGCCGGTGAAATCTCAGTCGTGTGGTTTGACTGATGAAATTCAGAAAAGAAAATAGCACCGGACTCTTGAAGTAGTCGGGTAAGTTCTATTTTTTCATCTTTTGGTACTAAACCTCCGGCTGTCATTTCCATCCATTCCTGCCAAGGAGGAAAGAAACCATGTTGAATTTTATTAACGAATATCTCGACAGCCTCTATTGCTGTGCTGTCAAATATGTGCCTGTCTTTTCGAGCACCTTGATTTTGTAGCCTGTAAGTTTCTTTGTTTGGCATGGCAAAGTCGTATGCTTCCTGATGAAGCGATAGCCATTGGTCGGCTGTTGACTTTGCGTCCTTTGCCCTTTTTAACAGGTTTTCAATGCTCTTAAAATAAGGATCAACTTTAAATGCCATAACCGCCTCCGGCCGGTGTTGCGTTCTTTGCGTTTTGTGCTGTTTTTCGTGGGTTGAGAAGAGATTTTTGTGAATAGATATTTTTTGAAATTACTTCTCCTTGTGCTTTGGGCTGATCTTTTAGTTCGTCATTTTTTTTATCGTAGTCGTCTTGACCTATCCCTGTTACTTTTGGAAAAGAAAGTGTTCTCTTAAATATTTTTGCCATGACTATACTCCGCCTCCATAGGTGGATGATTTATTTGATGGTGATCGTGATTGGTTTGATTTAATCAGGAGACTACGCCCGCCATAATTCTTAAGGGCAAGTCTTTTTTTAACTTCGCTTTCATTTTCGGCCAACCGGAGTTTCTCTTCCTGCTTTTGTTTCTCCATCGCCTGTTCTGCTTTTTTGTCTTTGGTTGGGCCGAAACTAAACATTTTAGACATGGTTCTTCTCCTTTATGTGCTTATAAAGCTGATATGGTGTAATTATATACCACTTTCTTATCCCAAGTACAAGCTTGACCATTTCAACGCAATTCAAATGGAAAATCCTAAATGTTGGTCTTTCGTATATTGTTGACCATCGCTTCACCACAACTGCGTCGGGGTATAGTTTTCTTATATCACACATCGGGAACGTGTCTGTCAATAGATTTCCACCGAGGGCATCTGTGACAATCCAAAACTTTTCGCCATCTGACTTCCTTGCGATACACACATGTCCGAAACATTTATCCAATAATTTAGAATACCAGTTAGTGTATTTAGACTTTGTAAATATCACAAAGTATTTTTTCCCGAGATACGGTTTAATCATTAAAACACCTGTATATCTATATCCGCCATTATCGTTTCTTGGAATGCGGTCTTGTCGCTTCCGAGTGCTAACCTTTCGTGCCATGCCTGTGCCATCTGCCTGAATGCGTCTGCTGGATTTGATGCCCAGTTATGTTCCGGCTGGTCTTGGAAAACTGTTTCTCCTGCTGGCCCGACTCTTGTTGAATCAATCTTTCTTGCGTAACTGTGAAGACCAGAAAGCCCGTTCCCGCACCTCTTCTCGTCAAACTGGCATCGTGCTATTATTCTTCTGGTGTGATCTATCGAATCGTTCAAGTCGGTAGTTCTATCGACCATAATAAACCGCATACCCATCTTTCGTAATATGTCGATCCTTTTCTTGCCGGTTGTAAATTCTCTTACGTTGATATCGTGCGGGGCATGGTGAAGTCCGTATCTGATCCCGTGCTCTTTTTGGAAATCGTCAATGACTTTCATGTAGTGAGGCATACCTTTGTTTTCGTCTGAGTGGTGAGCGATCACCCGTATTTCTTTTCCTACCGCCTGAACAAACCAAATGTCTGTGGAGTTTCCTTTTGAGATCCCGATGTCCCAGAAAGTATGAACCGGTAGCATTGGATCAATTGGAACTCTGCCAATCCTGCCGTCGCTTCGTGCCGTAGCAAGTTCTTTGGCAAAGTACGCACCTTCCAGTGCTACATCAAATGAGCAGTAGCATTCCTGTTGGATCTTTTCTTCAGACATTCCGGCTCTGCGTTCAGCGTCAACAGACTCTTGTGTGATTATTCTAACACCGTCTGGTCTAAATGTCTGCTCCACGTTCAAGACAGAATGAAACCAATCGGGATCGTTCTTCGCCATTTCTGACAGCGACCAACCGTGGTTCTTGCCTCTTGGTGTGTATATGAATACCGCCCACCCGCCATTCTCCATGAGAATCGGGCGAATATAGTCCCATGCTTTTGGATTACATAAAGACCACTCAGAAAAGATAATGCCTTTGGGGTTTGTTCCTACAAGGGAGTCGTAATTGTCTGATCCGCAGAGTTGCCATATCGAACCGTTTAAAAGTTCTATCTGCATTTCCTGTTTGTTTACTGAACTTCTGATTTGCTTTGGAAATGCTTGGTCGATCATTCTGCGACCACCGCGGTCAATAGCATCCCAGACAACACGCTTCGACTGTCTTAAGGTTGGGAGCATATGGTAATAAGTGCCTTTTATGTCGATTGCTTCTGTGGCTGTATAGTTGAGAACAGTTGAGTCTTTCCCTGCTCTCCTGTGCCATACGCATACCGCACGCTTACCGCCATTCCCAAGATAGTTCCAGAGTGGTATTTGGTGTGCGTAGCAATCCCACATGTTGGGCATTATTAACTCAGCCATGCTTTAACCTTACCATAGATCCATTTTTATTAAACATGTATACCTTGCCATCAGAGGTTTTAAATTTCCTTGTGGCAGGAATGTCATTGGTTACAAAATGCCGAGCCATTTTATTGCGATCTCTGGTATCCTCTTGTTTACTTTTAAAACCATCGCCCTTAAAAGTAGTCCTTTGTTTGGCTTCTCCCATTAGCTTTTCCTTAAGGATTCGTCTTTCGTGAGACGTTTTTTGTTGTTCTCGCTCAGATCATTTGAACTTTGTTTTACTACCGGCTTTTTTTCTGACAGTTTTTTTAACAACTTTTTTCCTCGTTTTTTTAGGTAGTACGACAATATCATTTTTGCTATCGGGTTCATGTGCTTTCTCCAAATGGGGTGTGGCAAGGGTTTGTACTGCGACCATATACCTTTCAAAGTATTCGGTACCAGACATTTCCTTGCTGTTTAACTCGATAATCTTCTGCTCGAAAATTACGAGGCTGTCATATTTGCTAGGAGAAATAGAAAGAAGTCCCTGTCTGTTGGCCTCCTTGATCTCTGCCGGCGTTCTAAAATTAAGGAATGCGGTATTAATGAAATGATCTCTTCCGATTTCATCTGGATCTCCCCCGCACGATTTGTCGTGAATCATCGCCAGAACGGTTCCATCTTGGCTGGAATAATAAGTATATGGTCGTCCGATCTCGCACTCGATAGGGCCAACCGCTGTCTCATACTTACGGATAAACATAAAAAATTCGTCTCGTGATACTCTCTTTCCTTCGTCCATGACTTTTCCTTTCAGTTAATCGTTTCGTTGTTATCTGCGTGCTCGGCCTCTTCTCCTACGGTATAAATGTAATAATAGATTGAGGCTTTCATAACAGATCCTTCAAGTTTTGATACTGCTCTCTTTAAAAAAATAACAGGTTCTTCTTCTAAATACCAGATCTCATTCCCACTTTGGTCGTCTATCTCACATGTAACTAACGGTTTGATAAGATTAAGATATTGGTATTCGCCAAGCCGGTCAAAGATAACAGACCAGATCAGTTCTTCTTTTTGTGTAAGAAGCCCGTCCGCTAATTTCTGGGAGCAACGCTTTATCGTGCTATCATCTCCCTGCGAATAGATAACAATCGTTTGTGCGTTCAGTGAATGACTTTTATCTTCGTTCATGGCTATTCCGTATGGTATTTTTATTTGGCGAGGGGATAAGGACTTGAACCTTCTACTTAACAGGCAGATGCTCTACCAATTGAGCTATCCCCTCGGTTTTAACCTAACACAATGTTTCACGTGAAACAATTAGAGTTTACACAGAGAAGCATGAATCCTGATTAGCGTTTCGTGAAGCTCTGCAAGGTTCACTAAGTGTATATTCAGTTTTCCAGTAGGCATACCCGGCTCTTTAATAGGGCTTTCTTCAGGAGTCGCACCAAGAAGTTCCTCTACTTTCTTGTCTAATGAATGCCTAATGTCTTGGCTTATTTCAAGTAAATCATTAGTCTTAACTGAAATGTCTGAAAAGATTTGTGCGTTTAAGCTGGTTGGTTCGTTAACACAACATGCGGGATCGTTCATAGCTTTCCCCTTTTTAAAATTATAGCCATTGTTGGCTTTGTCTCCGCCCTGTGGAGCAAGGGCATTTAAGGTTTGAATTTCCTTTGTATTTTGTAAAACAACTTCGCTAAAAAAGAAGCATTGTCGCATCTACAGCTATATTCAATAGTTAAATAGGGGGCTAATTAAATTTGTACACTGAACCTTAATACAAATACAAACATAAAACCTTATACACACTGTAAATTATATAGAGAGTATGATTTTCATACCTGTAAAATAGCAATGTTGTATGGTTTTCATACTTGAAAAATAGCGCTACCGGTATGCTTTTCATATCAGTTCGGTATGTTTTTCATACTTACTCTAGTTTCGTCTTAATAAGCTCGTTACAATCTTCGACAACGGACGAAGACAGGAGCCTTTATAAAGTATCTAAGAGAGTCAATCTTAATAGAAGAGATGTTTGTGTGTTTCATAATAACCCCGATAGATTCGTTTTAGTGATATACAGGAAGTATAGTACACCCCCCATACCCTCACTTCCAAAGCCGAATATTACAAGTCACTGAAAAACCTTCACTTTCAGAATGAGACAGGAGCCGGAGCCACCCATAGGAAAAGCCATTAAACCATAGGTGTTGTCCTGATACTCGAAGTGCTCAAGACACCCCAACCCCTTTATTCATTGGTGCACACCTTGGTATCCGGTGCTATATCCTCAGCTATATCCTCATCTACTATCCCATCTTGTATCTCATCCTGTATCTCATCTACTATCTCATCAACATCTACTATCTCATGATCTATGCTACTGATAGCATTAGGCTTATCATCTATCTCTACTTCAACTACGCTATCAATGGTAACTGGTGCAGGGGTTACGTCTGTTATTGCCTTGAACTCTTTTCGCACAATGGTGAAATTGATATCCTGCTGTATATGAAGCTGTTGTTTACTCCTGCCCTCGGTGTGCTCAACTGCCCATTTAGCGGAACTGATTGCCGTTTGGCTCTTCTTGTCTTCTATGTCTTCAAATATCCGCTTCTTAGCTATCAGGCCGATGTTTTGCTTTAGGTCTTCTTTCCTGTTGCTAAAGTCTGGATTGGCCTTGCAGTATCTATCAAGAGTGGAACGGTGAATCCCTGCATGAATAGATGCCTGCGCGTCTGTAGCACCCCAAGAGAATGCTTCCTCAAGTTTAGCGACAACATCAGGAGTGACCACTGGCGGTCTGCCATTCTTTACAACGGCTTTATTCATTTAGTTATTACCTTGGTATTTATGTGTTAATTCTACTGGCGGTATCTTGATTGACTTGCCATCGAAATGACCGCTTTGGCCGGAATCACGCGCTACTAATGCTAACAACTCTTGCAGCTCTTTGACCTGTTCTTGTAGTTTGGCAATCGGTGTGGAGTGATCTGGAGCTTTTGCTTTTGTTGCAGGTTTAGATGTTTTTACAATTTTTTTGTTTTCATCCATGACTTTTCCCCATAAAATTATTAAGAGTAACCATAATTATACCAATAGAAAATCATATTGTCCAGTATTAATGCACCTTCCAGAAGATATGAATTATCTTGACTATTTATCAATTATTATCTTGACAGAAAATCATGGACGTGGTAAAAATGAGTTACATTTTATGTATCACATTATGCAGTATTAACCCACATCAAAGGAGCCGGACATATGAACTACAAAGACATGAAAACAACCGAGTTAAGAAGTTTAGTAAGGTCACGAAGAATAGCCAACGGAGAGGGAACAAGGAACCTAACAAAAGCTGAATGTATTAACCTGTTAGAAGACAATGACGCAGTAAAACGGTTAGACGCTTCAACGACTCAATCAGTCAGCACACCCCCGCCACAAAGAACACAGTCAACCGACCTGATGGACATCATACTTAAAAACGTGAAGGAACAAGGGATTTCTTCTCTTGATGAACCCAAAGTAATCTCCCTTATTGAACAACATGCCATGTCCGCCACAAAAGCTGATGAACTACTAAAAACCATAGTGGAAAACATGGAGCAAATAATTGACAAGAGAATGAAAAAACTTGAATTGCCAGTAACCGTTAATATTAAGAACAACGCAACCGGAACAACTAAGGATATGGGAATACAGCATAAATGCTTTGTTACCCTGCTAAAAGTAGCACAGGCAAGAGATAAAGACGGACATGTTCCAAACATATATTTGCATGGGCCCGCAGGAACCGGAAAAACAACCGGAGCACAAAAACTTGCAGAAGCCTTAAACCTTCCATTCTATTTTAATGGTGCGATTGACTCAGAATATAAGTTAAGTGGTTTTGTAGACGCTTCCGGAACCTTCCAGAGTAGACCATTTTACGAAGCCTATAAGAATGGTGGAGTATATCTGTTTGATGAACTCGACTCAAGTATGCCATCCGCTGTACTGGCCTTTAACGCTTCACTTGCGAATGGTCACGCAGATTTCCCTATCGGTAAAGTTGAACGACACAAAGATTGCATTATCATTGGAGCAGGAAACACTACTTTACGGGGTGATGGTTATTCTGATGGATTTCAGCGAAATGAGATGGATGGAGCGTTCAGAGATAGATTTTCCTGTTTTATCGCATGGCCTATTGATGAAGCACTGGAAGCATCTTGCGTATCAACCGACTATAAGCACTGGCTAGAGATAGTTCGCAAAGCCCGAAAAGCCGTTAAAGAGCATGGCATTAAGAAGCATGAAGTAACACCAAGAGCAACCTTCTCAGGAATTGCATTGCTTCAACAGGAAATAGGGGTTAAGGATGTGGTTGACATGGTATTAAGAAAAGGACTTCCCGATGATAATTGGAGCAAAATAAGCGACGCGATAAGGGGGTCAATATAATGAAAATCCCAACAGGCTGTACTTATTATGATAGCATTTCTGGTTTTCTTAAAGACGTTACGGCCCTAACTACGGCAGAAGAAATTGAAAAAGCAAACGGTAAGCGTAGATGGCAAGGCGGTTCAACATGGGAAGAGGCTTTTGCACTAACAGCGTCCGGCGATACGTCCGCTGTTCAAAAAGCAAATAGCATTATGGAACATGTTGATGATAACATTACGGTAAAAGGAAACAGGCCGTGTTGGAATACTGCTCCCGCTGGTGCGTTTCCAAATGTTCCTGCTTACCTTGCCAACGCTCCCGAGACAATGTATCAACGGCAAAACACGAGAGGCGACAAAAGAGCTATTAACATATTTTACTCCCCATCATCATCGGGTGATATTAATGCAGACAAAGTATTCAACCGAGGGGTTACTGTTTTAGCACTTGCCATGCAACTCAGCAGAACGAAAGATGTTAATATCCACTTCTTCACCGCAAGAGACTTAGGCAACCATGTAGTCAGGCTCACCGCACCAATGGTTTTATCAGAGTCAGCCCACATACTAACAAACGTCGGTTTTATACGGGGCATTTCCTTGCGTCTGTCACGGTCATTAGGGTGGGGCGGTAATTGGGCATCTTGGCTTGACAGAGACGACGACGAAGCAACGGTGAAGAATATTAGAAATTATTACTGCCTGTCAGATGATGATATTATTATACCACCTATGCAAAAAAGGAAACAAGACCCTTTAAGCAATCCGGTTGAATATATAAACAACATACTAAAAAAACATAGCCTTTAAGAAAGGGAGAAAATAACAATGACTAAAAAAGCACACAAATTCACAGTATTGTCAGGCATTAAATGTACAGATTGCGGAAAGCTTTTAAAGCTTAATTTAGTAGAGCGAAAAAAGACAGCGGACAGATGCTACAAATGCTACAGGATAAGACAGCTTAAACATAAAGGGTAAAGGTGAGCCTGATGCCTCGACTCTGGTCGAGGTATCACACGCACAATTAACCGGTAATTTTAAAAGGAGAAAAGCCATGTATAACAGTAGTTTTAAGGACAGTTTAATCAGGGTATGCTCCGGTGTTGCGTTTGGAGCAATAATGGTAGGTAATGTTATTATTTGTTTATGCCTATAGGAAGGGGTTTAGTTATGATGTTTGGAGCGTTTGAGTTATGGGAAGATATCGAAAGAGAAATTGCTACTCTATGGATAAGAGACGAAATAAACGATATCACATATGAGGGCATGTTTCTTGATGAAAACGGTCACTTGGAAATTAACGATGCGGAGATCACAATCGTACTTGCAGAGGATGAACCACACTATCCCTTGGTGCTAAACGGAAGAACCAAGGCTGGGTCAGGCTGTAATGATTATGACGAGCATTGCCGGTACTGCAAAAAGAAAGCTTGTAAAACTTGGGAGTGCGTAGGATGGAAGGGTACATTTATTAGAAGAACCAAAAACACACTAACCTATTTAGTCGAAGGGAATTAGTTATGAGCGATAATATTTTTAACATGGGTGCAACGGTAGCATATACGAAGTGGATGCGAGAAGGAAAGCATCTGAAGGTTAAAACCACTTGGGATAGTTTTTTAGCAGGGTATATGGCTTGCCAGAACAACGTTGACGAACAGGAAGAAGAGGGTGTTGACAAAATGCTCAAAGATGTAAAGAAGTCAGAAGATGAACGCTCCATTGTTGACATTCAGGACTCGTGCTTTTCTGGACTTGAGAAATGTGCAAAACAGTTTGCGGAGATTACGAGCATGGTTAGCATGATCGCTGATCTCAAAACCATTACCGAACCACTTCATGCGGAATGTGTCGGATGCCACAGGGCGGTGCTAAGAGAAACCGGAAAACAGATGCCAAGCGGCGAGTATGTTTGTGATGATTGCTTCGAAACCGAATTTCCAGAAGTAAAAAACCATAATGAAGATGCAAACAAAGAACGATAATTTTAACGGAGAAAAGCTATGAAAAAATGTGCATTATGCGAAAGGGTATTAGATGGAAAAGTTGGTGACGATAATACGGCTGTTTTCTCAAAAGGAGAAAATGCTATGTGTGGATATTGCGTAAAAGATTTGGTGCATGGAATAGCTGTTGTATCTAAAAGCAGGGATAAGTTTATCGAACACGTGCTTTCGATAATAGGGATTAGTGTCAAAAAGGTTGAAACGGTAGAGTCGGGGGCCGAGGAAAGCAACACACCCCACTAGGGTAAAGGTGAGCCTGTACTGGTCTAATTATTAGACCGGTACACACGCACAATTAACCAAAAAGGAGAAGTTATGAAAAAGCCAAAAAATGTTGGGCCCTGTTATCAAGCTGCACTAAAAGCCATTATGTTTCCGTTTGAGTATAGAGGTTGGACTTTAGTTCATGGCATAGCGGTGCTAACAGGTGGAGATTTTAAAGGCAGGGAATTTGGACACGCATGGATAGAAAAAGGAGACATGGTACACGACACCGAAAAACATCACGATGTGCCGAAAGCTCTTTACTATGCAGTTGGACAAATAGCATACACGGTAGAATATACTTTTGAGCAAGCAAGCCGGTTGGCTGTCGAGCATGGTCATTACGGCCCTTGGGATGAAAAGATAAATAACGCTTTATAGAGAAGGGAGGTGAAAAAGGTTGAAGAAAGGATATAAGGTTTTAAAAATCCATGCCCTGTTGTCAGCATACAGGAAAAAGAAAAACTGGACATGGAAAAAATTGGCAGAAAGATGTAACAAAAAGGCCGGCGAGGAAGTTATCTATCCTGAAATGTTTTCCAGAATGAAAAAAGGGAAAGCAGACTATAAACTAAAACAGATAATTGCCTTGCAGGAAGTAACAGAAATAGAATTTTTAAACTAAGGAGAAGCCATTATGGGAAAGTCAGAACAAATAATAACAGAAGAATTAGCACGACCATTCAACGAGGAAGACCTTGAGTGGAGGGTCCAGCGATGCGGGCATAAAAGAAATAGCACCGATGTCTATTGTATTGTCCTTGCTTATGTCACAAACAGGGCAGTTTTTGAAAGGTTGGATTCTGTCATGGGTATTTTTGGTTGGCAGAACGAATATAAAGAGCTTGCCTCTGGCGGGTTACTTTGTGGAATATCTTTAAAGTTTGATGGTTTGTGGGTTACTAAGTGGGATGGAGCAGACAAAACTCAGGTTGAGCCGGTCAAGGGCATGATATCCGGTTCGCATAAAAGGGCCGGAGTTCCTTGGGGAATCGGAAGATATCTTTATCAACTTCCGGTCACATTTGGTGATGTGGCATCGTCTGGAAGTGAGAGAGGATCTTTTCTTGTTGATCCAAAAAACAAAAACTCGGATCGGATTTGGTTTAACTGGAACCCGCCAAAAATGCCGAGCATCTTTTTACCAAAAGGAGGAAATTAGCATGAACGAGAAATCAAGAGTAACGGCAGTATTCGACCTTGAATCAATAGGCAACCCAAAGATGTTTGAACTTTTACCACCCATTGAAGCAGACTCAAGGTTGAAAGACCCTGTTAAAATTGAGGCTGACATTGTTAAAAAGAAAGAAAAACAATGGGATATGCTTGGGGTTAATCCCCACACCAACATTATCTGTTGTGCTACCATTATGGATGCAGACACCGGAGAATCGTGGACTTATTACTTAGACCATCAGACATACAGGGAAGACCTTCTTCTTTTGGAAATCTGGGGTAAGTTGAGCGAGTTTGGAACTTTCGTTACTTTCAACGGAATGTCTTTTGATGTGGAGTGCTTAAAGTTTCATTCTATGATGCATAGCATTCCAAAGAATTTGACAGTTGACATTTCTCAGCATAAATACTCCCTTGACTCAAACCACATTGATATCCGAATGCGGTTCGCAAGAAACAATGAGTTCGCAAAAGGAACCCTTGACTTCTTTAGCAGGATAATTACAGGGAAGGGGTCAGACGATAAAGGCTCTGATGTTCAGAAATGGTGGAACGATGAGGAGCATGATAAAATAAAGGCCCACTGTCAGAGCGATGTTGAAAAGCTATGGGAAATATATAATAAAATCTATGATTATTATGTTTAAAAAGCTTGACACAGCATCAATTGTTTGAGATAATCATAACACCTTTTGGAATTGTTCAGAAGGTGTTATGATTTTGTTTAGTTCCTGTTAGCCCTTTTTTAGAAAATGTTAATAAAGTATAAAAATTTAGTTTCTCCACAATATAGTGTGCTTTATCAACAGGTTATCCACAGGTTATACACAGGCAAACAATAAGCAATATCGGTAAGTTAGCTTAGTTATCCACAGAAAAGGCTCTTGCCTACTACTACTATATTATTATATAAAGATTAATAATAATAGAAAGGAGCTTGACTAAAACTTAACAAAAACTAAAAAATACCAACAAGGAGAAAAGCCATGAGTAAATTCGATGTAATCCAACAAGCAGTATTTCAACAGATTCAGCAGATGTCGCAGAACACATTCAACCTGTAAACATAAATTCAACCTGTAAACATAAATAATATGGTGGTTGTCAAGGTCTGGGGAGACGAAGACATTTACGCACTCAGGTGCGACACCATTTTGGAGGCACAATGAAACATTCAGATTTTAAGACCTGTGAGCCTTGTGGTGTTAATAATAACTTTAAAATAGAATGGATAATATTATGAAAAACACAAATTGTGACTACTGTAACTCCTGTGACTACTGTAACTACTGTCGCTCCTGTAGCTCTTGTCGCTCCTGTAACTCCTGTGAATCCTGTGAATCCTGTGAATCCTGTGAATCCTGTGAATCCTGTGAATCCTGTAACTCCTGTGACTCCTGTAACTCTTGTCGCTCCTGTAACTCCTGTAACTCCTGTGAATCCTGTGAATCCTGTGACTACTGTCGCTCCTGTGAATCCTGTAAC
>Ga0222680_1000156_pt1 | contig 28844 bp, 17 predicted proteins | sample AntAcemetage1004_FD_181146 | JGI IMG/M metagenome (GOLD analysis project Ga0222680, IMG submission 181146) | Saline water microbial communities from Ace Lake, Antarctica - #1004 | ecosystem: Environmental > Aquatic > Non-marine Saline and Alkaline > Saline | place: Antarctica: Ace Lake... | reverse complement strand
GGGATTCCTTGCCTCTACTGCATTTACTATATACTGTCTGCCTCCAAGAGCGCCCACAATCAGCAGCCCTATACATAAAACCCCACCGTTCTTCAGGGAAACCGGCCAACCCACCATAGACAGGCTTTTAATCGACACGGCAAGAAAGATAAGACCCGCCGCAGGAAGAGCATTATACTTTACCCCGACAAGTATGCCGCATGCCGCAAAAGCCAAAAGGCCATCACAGACTAATCCCCTTCGAAGATACCTAAGGGTAAACAAAACGGCCGTGCAACAAAAAGCAAATACCGCATTATCAACGTTTTGAATAGTAATGTGTGCATATATCATGGGGGAAAAGCAAATAAGGGCTGGTGCCCATTTCGCACTGGACGGTTTCAGGCCCAGCTCCCTGGCAATAGCATAGCAAGCCAGCCCCCCAAGAAACGTTATGGGGAAACACATCACATTGACCAGAAGGTCATTATGAAAGGGAAGCAGAAGCCATGAAGCAAAAATTTCCCCGTTTTTGGGAAAATGACCGCAATTGATTATTTGGTCAGGCGCAATAAATAAGCAAAGCGTACCCTGCTTAATCCACGTGGCCGCGAATGTCAAATGGTAGGTCAGAGAATCCCAGGACAGCGGAGGCATAAGCAGGGCCCGTGAAAAGGATAAAAAAAGGATGAACCCGCAGACAACAATGAGACATGCCCAGCGTGAATTCAGCCCCGCTCGTAACCATATAATTATAGGGACCACTTCAGCGCGAATATTTCTATGCCCGCCCCACAAGACATGAAAAACCACGGCAATAATAAGGCAGGTCAGAACAACCCCTGTTTTCGTGATGGCATGAAAGGGGGATAGCGCTTGAAAAACCCCAAGAATGCCCGCGTAAAACAGCAGCCCCGTTGCCGTCAGACGAACGGCATATGGAAATTTCGGCATGAATTTTCTAACCGTCAGATGAGAGGCATAGAACAGGGAACCATTCGTCAGCAGGAAGACCATACAGCCGATTAGCGTATTAAGAAGCATATGAAAGTCGAATGGCATGAGCTGTTTACATCAAGCGATGAATAGATGACACTGTTGCAGATGTGCCGAGTGAGTAACAAACATATGACCTATGTAGCAAAATATATAAATTTGGTCAATTGATAGATAGCCGGGCGCTGGATTTATACCCTTTTTTTGTTTTTTATTTTTTATATTAGGGTATGATAAATTTAAATATATTTTTACAAGGAATACACCATAATGTTTTTTATTAATCTTCTCTTTTTTGTTGCTTTCATACTTGTCTGGTGGTCATTTTGCGGCTATCACCTCTGTTTATATTTCACCGCGCGACTGACTCCGCAGAAAAGTCGCCCCCAGGAAATTGCAAGCTACCCAAGCATCACCATGCTGGTGCCCTGTTATAACGAAGAGGACTATATTGAGGAAAAAATTGAGAACATTTGCGCGCTGGAATATCCCCTCGACAAGCTTAAGGTAGTCTTTCTTGATGGCCTGTCAAAGGATTTGACCGTAGAAAAAGCCAAGAAATTAACGGCCGACAAGAGCCACATGCATGTTTGCCAAACAAACTGCAACGGAAAAATCAACCAAATCAATTCCTACCTTCCTGACATCACGTCAGACATTATCATAATAACAGACGTGGACGGCATGATGGAGCCACAGACCATTACAGAACTAGTGAAGGATTTTCTAACAGATGATGAGGTGGGCGTGGTAGGCGCTTACGTTTCTCCGCTTAATTCATCTAAAGAAGATCGGCGATACTGGGACGCCCAAAACAAGGGCCGCCTGCTAGAGAGCCGGGTCCATTCATCATCCATCGTGGTTGGCCCATGCATGGCTTTCAAGCGTGGGGTCATCGACCTGTTTCCCGAAGATGTTCTTGCTGACGATATTTACCTTCCATTTAAGGCAAATGTTTCCGGGTATAAATCTATATATTCAAGCCATGCTGTCGTGTTTGAAAAAAGGGTTCCCACCTCGTTTTGGGAAACCGTTCAACATAAATTCAACAAGTGCAATGCCTACCTGAAGGAACTGTTCAGGTTTATCTACAAGGCCCAGGAAATGGACTGGCGGTGGCAGGTTATCTATTTCACCAAAATTCTTCAAATGTTTTTGCTGCCATGGCTGTTGATTTTCATGTTTATACTTACCTGCGCACTTATCTCGTTAATGCAGATTTCACTAATCGTATTCACTGCAATTTTCGGCGCATTCTCCCTCTTAATTACCCATTTTATCATGGACCGCGTGACCATCCCTGTTGAAGAACCCAAATCCCAAGGTCTTTTTTTAACCCTGGCGGTTTTCCTTGCGGCCATAGGCATCCTTTTAGCAACGGGGATCTCTTTCCCCTTCTATAGTCAGGCGGGGCACTATCAGCATAAAAAAATTGGTGAAGAAAAATAAGGCTGCTTTAGATCCCCGGGTAGTTGAATAGATAAAATTTCTATGACTGAAACAAAAAAATCCGCCGAGACCCAACGCTGGTACCCGACGCCCTTTTCAATGCTGCGCGACCACCTCGTCGCTGAGCTTATTGGCAGGCAACGCCCGGGCTCTTTTCTTGAAGTAGGAATCGGTCCGGGTGGGGGCATGATCGCAACCCTGGCGCGGCTGGGCTACCGCGGCCAGGGCATTGACATATCAAACAGTGCCGTGGAACATGCACGCCATTTCCTGCCGGACCTTCCCGATACGATTTCATTAACCGCAAAAAACTTCTGGGAAGTACAGGATTCGTTCGACCTGGTTCTTGCACTGGATTTTCTGGAGCATTTTGATGACGACCGGGCCGTGCTGGAAAAGTTCCGCTCCCTGACCAAGCCCGGCGGAGCAATTATTTTTTGTGTTCCGGCACATGAAAAAAAGTGGGATGAAACCGACAAGTGGGCAGGGCATTTCCGCCGCTATGAAAAACAGGATTTAATCAAAAAACTCTCGGACAACGGTCTGAAATGTGAGCTCATCTGGTCCTTCGGTTTTCCACTTCTTAATATTGCCACCCGTGTACGAAACTATCTTTTGGCCCAACAGAACAGGCAAAAAGGATATTTTGAAAAGCATGATCAGGCCCAGCGAACCGAACAAAGCGGAACCACGGCCCTGGAAGAGACGAAATGGAGCTTTTTCTTTAATGATTTTTGGATAGCCCCGTTCAAAGTGCTGCAAAAATTTTTCTTGCGGATGGATCTTGGGGGCAGCTATATCGTTAAGACGACGCCCAAGCCTTTACTGCATGAGACAAAAGACATCGCGTCCAGGGGCGCGTAGTGCCCGGCGCTTTCTTTAGATGATTACCATGGTAAAAAATGGGTTCTTTCGTCGCGCAGTCCTTACAGCATGCATCTCCATTGCTGCGCTTATAGCCTGGTGGGGCTTGGAATCTAACAACTCCGGAATATCCTTTTTTAACGGGAGCAGAATTTTTCTGATTGCCCTGCTCGGGGTCATCTTCACCGCCTATGTGGTTGGGATACTGTCCAGATCTCTTTCCGTTGCTTTCTCGGTCACAACTGTTTTTGTCTGGTGGTTTGTAACTAATCAGGACTGGGCCACTATAGGCATACAGCTCAAATCAGCCGATCTGGCATGCATTGCAGCCGCCCTTGCCTGCTCTGCGGCTGGCTGTGTCTTACGGGCACTGCGATGGCAACTCATGATGCGGCCAGTTGTCGCTCTTCCCTTTAAGCAATCACTTGGGGCCACACTGATTGCCATGACCGGCAACAATGTTCTGCCGTTTCGCGCGGGGGAATTTATCCGGCCCGCATTTATAAAATTACGATATTCCGGAAATTTTACCGCAACTTTTTCCACTGTGGTTATTGAACGGCTGTTCGATTTAATTGGGCTGGGCGCAGTAATGGCTTTCGTGTGCATATTCTGGCCAATCGCCCCGTCAAGCGAAGCCCAAAACTCCTTTAACTCGTCCCAGGCGGCACTCTGGCTTACAATCGTAATCACTTCAATTTTAGGATTTTTAATTCTTCTAAAAATGCAAACTGAAAGAGTCAAGGGTGCTGTTGCGTGGATTATGACAATATTTCCCGGGCAGGTCCGGCAACGGGCTGTATCACTGATTGATTCCTTTGTAACCGGACTGTCCTTTGCGGACAACGCGTTTCATGTGCTGCTGACCCTCATCTACTCTCTTGCCATCTGGGCCGTGGCCGCCGTATTTTTTTATTACTGCGCACTTGCTTTCAATTTTCACATAAGTTTTTCCGGCGCGTGTTTCGTACTGCTGTGCACATCGCTGGCCGTGGCCCTGCCGCAAGCACCCAGTTTTATCGGAACCTTCCACTGGGCAGCCACCCTGGCCATCCAACAGCTGCACATGCCTGAAGCTGCCGCCGCAAGTTTTGCCATCATTTCTCACGCAATGGCTTTCATCCCCGCAACTATCGCCGGCTTTATCGCTCTTTGGCTCATGGGGCTGCATCTCAGGCAAGTCATCAAACAGCCGCAGGCATCAGAAGAACTTGATAAAAGGGAGAAACGTGCGGTGTAAAAAGCATTTTACTGCACATACCCCAGAGCTTTCAGCTTCTCAAGGGTCTTTGAAGATATGCTTGTTTCTTTCCACTTTTTGTTGCTCTTTTTTTCTGAATATTTCGGCCTGTGTGTTTCTTCCCACAACCTTAACTTCTCAGCCATAGCCTCGCTGGTTTCCGGCAATGCCCAGGCCTGGTTAACCTGTTCCATGGGATCTTTTTCCAAATCATAGAGTTCTGGTTTTTTGTCTTTTTCATAAGCCATGTATTTATAGTTCCCGTCAAAGAGCGTCCGGTGGACGCCCAGCGTATCGCTGTACAGTTCAGAAACAGACGGGGTTTCGGTGCTGCCGAACGGCCTTCCCGAAACATAGCCGGGAATGGGCAATTCGCACAGTGCAAGAATGGTCGAGAACAGGTCGGCAGTGGTTATCGGCGTTTTGTCCCGGCCGCGCTTGCGGGCAAAGGGGAACTTGATCAGCAGCGGTACCTTTCCAGCGGGCTCATATATCGGGGTGTGATGATTATATAAATCATGTTCGCCAAAAAGCTCACCGTGGTCACTTGTAACAATAATAAGAGCCGAATCATAAAGGTTCTTTTCGCGCAATATTGAAAAAAGCTCTCCCAACTGTTGGTCCAAATAGGCAATTTCACCCTTATACTGGGCGAGCAAAAGGGCATCCCTTTCCTCTACGGCTTCACTCTTGAAAAATTTAAGCCCTACCTGCTTAAGCCTTGCTAGTTGAGGAAAAGAGCTTTCTGAAAAAACAGTGGAAAACGGACGCGGCGGTGAGTACATGTCGTGCGCATCCATGTAGTTTACAAAAAGGAAGAGCGGATCAGGGTCATTTTTTCCCAGCAGGCGGATTACACTTGTGTTTATATGTTCAGCCACCCGGTAAAACAAATGAAATCCGGGTTTTGTATTGGTCACAAAGCAGAAAAGCGGAAATATCGGACGAAAAGGGAACAGGCAGACAGAACCAATACTTCCCGCACTGTCAAACAGATCGAATCCCTGATCAAAGTTAAACGCTTTATTTATAATCGTATGGTTCCCGATAATTCCGGCAGTCCGGTAGCCGCTATTCTGGAATATCTCCGCCAATGTCACGAATGTATCGTTAAGCGGCCGTGGCGGGCTAAAACCATGCCACACTTTTCCTGCGCTCAGGACGTGATGGCTGCCGTGCTCGGTTAGAGAGAGTCCGGTAAACAAAGAGGCATGGGACGGAAGAGTCCACGAAGAAGAAGCAATACAATTATTAAAAACAAGCGCGTCTCGTGAGAACTCTTCCAGGTTTTTTGTTGTTTTACAGGAACCGTACATTGAAAGCAGATCAGCGCGAACGGTATCCAGCACGATAAGGATCACCAGTGGCGGCGATCGGCGGACAACCTCTGAATGGTCGGCCACGGGGGTACTGAATCTCCTGCCGTATCCCGCCTGTCCCCAAAAATAAAAACAGGCCAACAAGCCAACAACAGCTACAATTAGAGCGGTAAGCATATGCCGCTGCTTTACGCGTGATGCTTTCAATTTGAAAAAGGCTATGAGGCAAAAACATTGTATGGACATAACGCCCACTACATACAGGATAATTCTATAGCGGCCCAGCGTTAGCCTAAAGCCCGGGATTGTTTTCAGCGACGCCGTGAGAAAAAAATAGCCCTGCGTAAAAAAATCTATTTTATGGATGTTTGAACAAAACTGAAAAACGGCAACAATTAAGGCTGTAACAACCATATAAAAAACAGCGGGCCGCTTTTTCGAGGTTGCTGCCTGCTCGAAAATTATTAAAAACAACACTATGAAGAGTGCCCACAAAAAGGATAAATGGTAGTCAAAGGGTTGGGGTAGAAATTCATCAACGTTTGGAGAAATGCGGCCCACCCCCCCGGGTGTAATCCTTCCGAGCGTTCCCGCAATCAGGACAAAGGGGAACAGAAAGAAGGCCGCCCAGTAGCAATTTTCTTTGTTTGAGGGATATGCCCTACCGCGGGTCCAGCACCACAATGCTAAAGCACACAGAATGCCGATAATGGCCCAGAAGCCGATATTAAAGCCCGCGAGGAAAACCGGAAAGTCCGCAGGGATATACGTATTCTCAAGAAGCAAAAAAAAAGCATCAAACAGGGTAATAACCAGCCCAGCAACAATGCCGAGGCCCGCCCCCTTTCGAACAGTCGTAAGTAGCATATTCTGACCCTTTTTGCTTTATAGCCTGAATGATTGCTCAGGTTTTATTATGAGGCGTCGGCCTCCCTGACAAACCAGGGCCCGCTGAAGCCATTATGACCAAACAGCATGGCTGTTCCATGCACAAGTCCAGCCTCTCATAGATCAATCAGGAATCGTGCCTTTAAATATGTATTTTATTTCCTGGAGGATTGCTTTGAGCGATATTTTTCTTCTAATAAACATTTGTAGATAGCCCAGAAACTCCATGCGGGTTGCCGAGGTTGATTCGGCAATGGTAGATGATAAACCGTTAAGCAAGTACAGGAACAGGTATCCTCCAGGAATATTATTAATTAAGGTTGTGCACTGATTCATCAACATCGACACGTTCCAGCCCGGCTTTAAAAGCGTCATGAGCTCATGGCGTACTTCGGTAGACAAATCCGTTTCTACACTTTCAAAAATAAACTCTGCATAATTGTGAAGGCCCAGTGATTTTGCAAGAATAATCTGTTTGGTGAAAGCACTGGGAGCAGAATCACCAAATACTTCTCTTACCTTATTGATACCCAGAAAAAATATCGGGTCAACCCAGACCATTCTTCCATCACGCATCAAACTTCTGTTTTTGGTTGCATACTTCCAAACCCAGGGCTGCATGGTGATGACCTCAAAACCGAGATTGTTTAAATACTCCAGAGTTGTATGCAAATGAGGCTCGCCCTGATAAAGAGGCTGAAGTCTCAGCTCGCTTTGGATGACCAGTGTTTTTGAAACGATATCAGGTGCGCTTGCCAGAACCTCATAATCAAGCCCTTCGCAATCAGTTTTAAGATAATCAAGATGATCAATACCAGCATCGCTCAGCAGTGTTTGCAGCGTTTCACACTCCAGTTCAATGTCTTCAATAAGTTCGGTATAATTCTCCAGGTTATAAGCTTTAATAATTTCGGGTTTTATTTCCAAAAATGAGGAGCATTGACCATACTTGCGTTTATGAAATATTTTTTTTCCGCAGGTCCCGCTAACCGCTTTTGATAGAACAATTTTATTAAAATATTCGGATTCGGTTGTTGCCGGCGGTGTTATTGGGTCGACTTCAATAATGGTCACAGTTTTGCGCAACTGCGGAACAATGATATCAGCGGCCTTAGCGCAACCAATATCCATAATGTTGAAATCTCCATGCAAAAGCTTAACGATTGATTTCATAAACGATCCCTCAATTCAGTTTTGAATTTACCTGTCTCAATTGTCAGACAGCATCAGAAGAAAAACTTAAAGGGCTGTTGTAAATAAAGGGTTTCCAAACCCATAAAAACATAATGGAAAAAAACGGCAAGAATTAAAAGTGGTCTTACGCTAGGCTTTTTTGCCGGTTCTTACTTTAAGAAGGATACCACCTTCAGGCGTTTTCAAAAAGTTTTTTAAATGCTGCGCAGGCAGCAGCCCTTAATCGTGCATAAGCAATAATGATGATTGCTTTCCGGTAAAGAGTTTTAATTTGCATGAGATTGATTCTGTCTTTTACTGTTCAGACAGTTTAAAAAATACTGCTGAAGGTCAAACAGAACTTTACTTTTTTCATCCCAACACCTTTGCCGGTTCAATATTAAAACTATCGGCATATCTTTGTGCTTAATCTACTGTTGGCACTGTTGACACTCAAGGTAATTATTCTTATACTTATCCTGTTAAAAAGCATACCTTGGACAGTATGATTAGAGTCGCGTTTGTCGGAATAACTACTCTAGAATAAACAAGATGGAACTTCTAATGTAATGTCTTCTGGTTTTAGCTGCGCAAAGACCTTTCCTGCACATGGACCTAGGTATCAGTTAAATCGCGAAAACTTTTCACCCGCATTCAGCAGGTATAATTACTTTGGAAACGAGAAATTATTTAACAGCCTGCATTAGTATTATTACTCTATCGATTGCTACTCTGTCATTCTACTTTTGGTTTACAGCAGAAGACGCATATATATACATGAGATATGCGGAAAATTTCATAGATTTCGGCGCGCTGGTTTTTAATAAGGGTGAGCCCGTAAGCACAATGACCTCCCCCTTGCAGGCGCTGGTATACTCCTTTTTCTACAAGCTGACGGGTTCCACCTTAATTCCCAATAAAATATTATCTATTTTCCTGTTATTTGCCACTGTCTTTCTGGCCCTGTGGCATTTCAAAAAGGAACGCTATTGCCAGATTATTGTCCTTTCTGTGCTGCTGCTATCACCCTGTATACTATTGTGGACCGTTGGCGGTTTAGGCACACCAATGCTGATGCTGACTGCAACCGCGCTTACTGTCCTTGCTTATACAGATAAACGACCAGAGGCCCCAAAAATTATAGCCGTATCTATTATCGCCGGGCTGGCATTTTTTATGCGGCAGGATTCGGTTCTTTTTACGGCTCCGCTGGTTTTACAACTCTTTATCAGATCCCATAATCTGAAAATTTCAGTTTTAGCAGCTTTGATCGGTGCGATCATACCACTAACCTGGCTTGTAGTTGCGTTTGTCTATTATGGCGATATTCTTCCGACCGGATACTATGTCAAGCCGCCGAGTTATGGTTTTAAGAAGTTGCTGTTCAACGCAACGTATATTTTTCAATTCCTGATCTGTGTCGGTATTATTCCATATCTTGCATTTTTGTTTTGTTTTTCGGGATCAAAGCAAAAATTAGGGAAGCGATGCCTTTGCCATTTGCGCAGACATTGGGGGCTCTGCCTGGGCATAATGCTGGTAATTATCTATGGATTCACAATGGCCACAGTCCACATGATGTTTTCTTTTCGTTTTTTTGTCCCGTTCATACCAGCGCTGACGATACTTGTTGCCGGCCTGTTCAGCCAGTATGCAGAACCTGCCGAAAAGGCATCCAAGCCAGTCCCGTTATTCAGGTATTTTGGTATTTTTTTGATAATGATTTTATTGTTTCAGGCCTTCCAGGCCGTTTATACCTTTAAAAAATCCTTGAACGGAATATCAAAGAACGGTGAATTTCGGAAAATAGGTATTGAAGGATACTCGAAAAAATTTATGCCGACACTGGCAGAAAATGCGCTGGATATCCGGTCCCACTGGGAAAGCCTGAACAAAGACCGGCCCCCACGTATCTTTACATTTGCGGCAGGAATACTCCCATACAGCTATAAAGAGGCTTATATCTATGACGTTCTAAGCTCGTACCGGCACAACTGCGGGTATGACAGGCGTTTATCCGCAGACTACATCCATATTCTAATTCCGCGCCACGGGACGCTTGCAAACCAGTTGCTGCCAACCGAAAAATATTACAACTATATGATGGGGGGAAAAGCGCGCAAGATTGTTGAAAAGCAGCCACACAAAACTTTTGAAGGCTACCGGCTGATTTCGTCCCGCACTATCATTTTTGACGGGTCCCGGCAGCATTTCCTAGTTTACTACAATCCCCATCCGGAACCCAACAGGCAGCCTCCGGGTATAGGTGATGCGTGCAGCAATGTCCAGAATTTAAACTGACATCCGGACTTTGCTTCCGAACAGTTATTTAGAGAACAATCCTATTGTAAAGAAATAAGTCAATTTTCTATAAATTTTCTGCACAAACCCAAGGGCTTATATGTTGTTTCGAAAATTAATACTAAAAGGATTTCTCTTAGGGGCACTGGCCGGCCTTTTGGTCTCAGTTGCAGACAGCCTTTTTATGTTAAAATCAAATATTTATGTCCCCGCAAGTTATCCCTGCATCTTAATCACCTTCAATACTGTTTTCTGGGCAATGATTGGAGGCTTGTCAGGTTCTTTCCTCTGGTTATATATAAGAAAGAACGAGAAGAAAGAGGATAATGATTTTTATTGGGCTCTTTCTTTTCTGGTTCCGTTTTCAATTATTTACGGCATTTTAGGGAAGATAGAAGTCCCTCACCTTACTGTTAAACACCAGTTTCTAACTCACACTTACGATCATCACTTCTCATTTATCTGGGTTGCACTTGTCCTCTTGTTCTTTTTTTACAATCTTCGCCAACACCGTGACAAGGGAAATTTTTCCTCCAGTTTATTTTTACTTGAAATAGTGACTATTATTATTCTTTTCCAGACCGGTTCTAATCTGGAGTTCTTTGCAAACACCTTTGTGCCAAACAAGTATTTTTCAGACACCTTCAAAGCAAAACATCTCCTTACACTGTATCTGGCCGGTACAGTTACCGTTATCGGTCTTTATTTTCTTGCGGCCAGACTTTTTTTTAAGAGAAAGTTTTTTATTAATCCCTATATTAAAGGCACTTTTTTGTTTTTTATTTTGTTCGCATTGCTCAGCAGCTTAACAGCCTTCGGCCAAAACAAATCCTTCGAAAAAAAACTAGCGGCTCTTTCAACCCGACAAGCTCTGTCACCAGACAAACCCCCGGCGGTTATACTGATTGTTCTGGATACTGTACGTGCTGACCGGCTTTCAGTATATCAGCGAAACAGCACCTCACCCAACCTGAAAATTTTTTCTCAGGATGCACTCATCTTTGAGCAATGTCTGACTCCGTCTCCCTGGACGCTGCCTTCACATGCGTCCCTTTTTACCGGATACTATCCTTCCGAGCATATGTGCAATTCCGCTTCAGCCAAACTCCATAATAAATTTACCACCCTTGCGGAAACCTTTCACAGCAGCGGTTACAATACCGCAGCTGTCGTTTCAAACATCGGGTGGCTCCATCGCGGTTTCAATATCGATCAGGGCTTTCAATTGTTTGACAACAGACATAATATCGGCAGACAATGGGATCTTTTGTCTTTTAAGCCGCTGTTGCTTATTTTTTCGTACCTAACCAACCTCTATCCAAGGAGTATTGTAAATTACAGATATGCAGAAGATATAAATCGCGCTGCTGTCAGAGTTTTAGATAAAGTAAAGGGTTCCCCTGCCTTCCTGTTTGTCAATTATATGGACGCACACGCTCCCTATCGTCCGCCCCAACCCTTTGACAATAGATTTCTTGATAAACAATTTCCGCAATTGTACAGGCTAAAACAATATTTTCTTCGTTATCTGGAAAAACATGACAAAAGCGCCTGGGATTCCTATCTCCTGTCACAGTATGAGGGACAAATCGCCTATCTTGACGATCAGCTTGGCAAATTTTTTTCGATTTTAAAAAAACGCGGGCTTTACGATGAGTCTCTAATCATTGTGACATCTGATCATGGAGAGTATTTAGGAGAGCACGGATTATATTTACATGGGCCATGCAAAATGTATGAAGAAGTACTAAAAGTTCCGTTAATAGTAAAATTTCCTTTCAGCAAAAATATCGGACAAAAAAAAGGGCGGATAAGCCTGACGGATATATTCGCGATGATTCTTACAACCTCCAATCTCCCTATTCCCGAAGGTGTCCCGGTCAAGGCCTATTCAGACAATTCTACAAGTGCATTCGCAGAGCTTTACGACTTTCGTAATAAGCTAACGGAACACAGGGTTATTTATGATGAAAACTTCAAGTATTTGAACTATAAAAACCGGGAGCCAGAGCTGTACGATCTGGAGCAGGATCCTTTTGAAATGGAGAACCTCGCCGGAAGATACCCTGACATTGCAGCAGCCTGCAGTGAAAAAATAAAAAAATGGAAGGACGTTCATAAGCCAAAGCATGAGGATTCGGCCAAAAAAATAGAGCCCTTATCTAAAGACAAAATAAACGCCTTAAAGGCCCTTGGCTATATTAATTAGGCTTTTGCTTTTAAGTTACTCTGTAACTCAATTTTTTACCGTAAAGCAATTTTCCCGGACTTCCGTTTATAGATAACCCAGTCACCCACAACAATCTGCTTACCCATATACCGAGACTTAAAGTCCCTCTTTTTTTGCGCAACAAGAGTGTATTGACTGGAAAGCTGTCCATCCAGATATGTGTCCCACATCTTAAAGCGTCTCTTTTCCTCAACCAGATAATCGATTTGTTGTTCGGCCAGATAGCTGCCAAGTGTTTTGTTCTTCACATGGAGGTAGGCCTCATGGTTGATGACTCCGTCAAGGTTTATTACCTGATTGTCAAGCCAATAGCTTAAGCAGCCTGATTGAAAAGAACCGACACTGGCTTTTGGCGGTATATGAGAACCGGCAAAGAGGGCTCCAGATAGAAAGCGGGGTTCCTGGTTTTTTGACAGGAGAGAACGGTATTGTTGCGTGTAGGAGATGACATAGGGGATACACAACAAAAACAGGATGGCGGTTAAAAGCCAGGGCCTCATTTTGAACCTTGTCTCGATATACTTTAAAGTAGCGGCATGCAGAAAAAGCATCAGGGTGCATACCGGATAGAGATAGCGCTGAAGATACCACCAGCCCCCTACGTACATGACATAAGCAGCAAAGATGAAGGCCGGAAAAATCAATAGCGGGCGTAAAAAAAGACGCTGCTGACGGTTGCGCACAGCAAAAACAAGGCCGATCAAACTTAATCCGGAAACAAACATCTGCCATGCCCCGTTTCGTGATAGTGCTGCGAACGGTTGACAGGTAGATAAAATTATTTTGGCCTTCTTAAGCATCAGAAAAAGAAAACCGGGGTGATTCGGATGTGAATAATCAAATTGGATGCTCGTTATCTGATGGACGGTTCTGCCGCTGATGGGAATAATATGACCCGTGCCCGTAAAAGTTAAAAGCATCCAAGGGGAGGCAATCAGTAAAGCGAATAATCCGCACAAGAAAACAGCCCGTAGCCGTAAAAAACGCTGGTGCCAATCCTCTTTGAGCGACAACCAGGCCTGGTCTAAGACGATGACGATTCCTAGAAAGCCAAGGTCTGTCCGCGCCCAAAATCCCAGGCCCAAAAAAGCTCCCAGCAGGAACCAGGAACGGAGTACGGGTCGCGACAGGTGATTGATGCGCAAATAATATCCCAGGATGATCATCAGGAGGAGGATGGCAGAGCTGGTGTCCATGCCGTTGATAGATTGGTTAATAACATAGGGCGACCATATCCAGATCGAAACCAGGAATAAGGCCGAGGCGCGACTAACAATTTTGCGCAGCAGGCCGTACAAAAGGATATTGGCAAAAAAAGCCAGAATAGCATTCAGGGAAAGCGCGAAGTGAATAGGGAGTTCCTTTTGGCTCTCAAACAGATAAAAGCAGGGAGCGAAAAGAAGTGCGATCAATGGCGAAAAACCACTGCTCAGTTGAAGTGAAGGCAGGCTGCCGGAAAAAAATCCAGCGATGTTTTTGCTAATATTAAAGTAGATATAAGAGTCATCTACTAAAGGACCGACCCCTAAGGAGGAAAGGCCTTCAAGTTTGTCAAGGGGCAGCCACGCAAAGAAAAGACTGAGGATCAGGGCACCCGTCACTGAAACGCAAAAGAACATATTCCGCTTAATTACCTGAGTAAATCTAAATATATTTTCCACTTTATCTTATCCGCTATACAATGTGTTCCTTAAGAGGTTTTAAGATAATCAAGATGATCAATACCAGCATCGCTCAGCAGTGTTTGCAGCGTTTCACACTCCAGTTCAATGTCTTCAATAAGTTCGGTATAATTCTCCAGGTTATAAGCTTTAATAATTTCGGGTTTTATTTCCAAAAATGAGGAGCATTGACCATACTTGCGTTTATGAAATATTTTTTTTCCGCAGGTCCCGCTAACCGCTTTTGATAGAACAATTTTATTAAAATATTCGGATTCGGTTGTTGCCGGCGGTGTTATTGGGTCGACTTCAATAATGGTCACAGTTTTGCGCAACTGCGGAACAATGATATCAGCGGCCTTAGCGCAACCAATATCCATAATGTTGAAATCTCCATGCAAAAGCTTAACGATTGATTTCATAAACGATCCCTCAATTCAGTTTTGAATTTACCTGTCTCAATTGTCAGACAGCATCAGAAGAAAAACTTAAAGGGCTGTTGTAAATAAAGGGTTTCCAAACCCATAAAAACATAATGGAAAAAAACGGCAAGAATTAAAAGTGGTCTTACGCTAGGCTTTTTTGCCGGTTCTTACTTTAAGAAGGATACCACCTTCAGGCGTTTTCAAAAAGTTTTTTAAATGCTGCGCAGGCAGCAGCCCTTAATCGTGCATAAGCAATAATGATGATTGCTTTCCGGTAAAGAGTTTTAATTTGCATGAGATTGATTCTGTCTTTTACTGTTCAGACAGTTTAAAAAATACTGCTGAAGGTCAAACAGAACTTTACTTTTTTCATCCCAACACCTTTGCCGGTTCAATATTAAAACTATCGGCATATCTTTGTGCTTAATCTACTGTTGGCACTGTTGACACTCAAGGTAATTATTCTTATACTTATCCTGTTAAAAAGCATACCTTGGACAGTATGATTAGAGTCGCGTTTGTCGGAATAACTACTCTAGAATAAACAAGATGGAACTTCTAATGTAATGTCTTCTGGTTTTAGCTGCGCAAAGACCTTTCCTGCACATGGACCTAGGTATCAGTTAAATCGCGAAAACTTTTCACCCGCATTCAGCAGGTATAATTACTTTGGAAACGAGAAATTATTTAACAGCCTGCATTAGTATTATTACTCTATCGATTGCTACTCTGTCATTCTACTTTTGGTTTACAGCAGAAGACGCATATATATACATGAGATATGCGGAAAATTTCATAGATTTCGGCGCGCTGGTTTTTAATAAGGGTGAGCCCGTAAGCACAATGACCTCCCCCTTGCAGGCGCTGGTATACTCCTTTTTCTACAAGCTGACGGGTTCCACCTTAATTCCCAATAAAATATTATCTATTTTCCTGTTATTTGCCACTGTCTTTCTGGCCCTGTGGCATTTCAAAAAGGAACGCTATTGCCAGATTATTGTCCTTTCTGTGCTGCTGCTATCACCCTGTATACTATTGTGGACCGTTGGCGGTTTAGGCACACCAATGCTGATGCTGACTGCAACCGCGCTTACTGTCCTTGCTTATACAGATAAACGACCAGAGGCCCCAAAAATTATAGCCGTATCTATTATCGCCGGGCTGGCATTTTTTATGCGGCAGGATTCGGTTCTTTTTACGGCTCCGCTGGTTTTACAACTCTTTATCAGATCCCATAATCTGAAAATTTCAGTTTTAGCAGCTTTGATCGGTGCGATCATACCACTAACCTGGCTTGTAGTTGCGTTTGTCTATTATGGCGATATTCTTCCGACCGGATACTATGTCAAGCCGCCGAGTTATGGTTTTAAGAAGTTGCTGTTCAACGCAACGTATATTTTTCAATTCCTGATCTGTGTCGGTATTATTCCATATCTTGCATTTTTGTTTTGTTTTTCGGGATCAAAGCAAAAATTAGGGAAGCGATGCCTTTGCCATTTGCGCAGACATTGGGGGCTCTGCCTGGGCATAATGCTGGTAATTATCTATGGATTCACAATGGCCACAGTCCACATGATGTTTTCTTTTCGTTTTTTTGTCCCGTTCATACCAGCGCTGACGATACTTGTTGCCGGCCTGTTCAGCCAGTATGCAGAACCTGCCGAAAAGGCATCCAAGCCAGTCCCGTTATTCAGGTATTTTGGTATTTTTTTGATAATGATTTTATTGTTTCAGGCCTTCCAGGCCGTTTATACCTTTAAAAAATCCCTGAACGGAATATCACAGAACGGTGAATATCGGGAAATCGGTATCGAAGGGTACTCAAAAGAGTTTATGCCGACGCTGGCAGAAAATGCGCTGGATATCCGGTCCCACTGGAAAAATCTGAACAAAGACCGGCCCCCACGTATCTTCACCTTTGCGGCAGGAGTACTCCCATACAACTATAAAGAGGCTTTTATCTATGATATTTTAAGCTCGTACCGGCACAACTGTTGGTGGTATGACAGGCGTTTATCCGCAGACTACATCCATATTCTAATTCCGGGCCACGGGACGCTTGCAAACCAGTTGCTGCCGACCGAAAAATATTACAACTATATGATGGGGAGAAAAGCGCGCAAGATTGTTGAAAAGCGGCCGCACAAAACTTTTGAAGGCTACCAGCTGATTTCGTCCCGCACCATCATTTTCTACGGGTCGCGGCAGCATCTCCTGGTTTACTACAATCCCCATCCGGAACCCAACAGACAGCCTCCGGGTATAGGTGATGAGTGCAGCAACCTGCAGTGAAAAAATAAAAACATGGAAGGGCGTTCATCAGCCAAAGCATGAGGACTCGGCCAAAAAAATAGAGCCCTTATCTAAAGACGAAATAAACGCCTTAAGGGCCCTTGGCTATATTGATTAATTAGGCTTTTGCTTTTAAGTTAATCTGTAACTCAATTTTTCACCGTAAAACAATTTTCCCGGACTTCCGTTTATAGATAACCCAGTCACCCACAAAAAGCCTGGCTCTATTCAGTAACGAACTGCGCCCGCAGCGACTTTGATAACACTTTTCGAACAACTCTTCCGGAGGAACCGTTATGCAGCTTACCTTCCGCACCGTTGTCTATGGATCGCTCGCGCTTGCCGGCGCCGCCATTACCTGGTATTTCAACATCAGATTCATGCTTGATGCGGGCGGTACTTTCAGCTTGGCGGCTTTTATACGAGAAGGCTTTGCCAATCCGGCAGCAGCATCTCTGGCAAGCGATGTGTCTATCTGCGCAATCGCTTTTTTAGTATGGCTACCCTTTGAGGCGCGCAGGCTCAAAATGCGGCGATGGTGGGTGTATGCAGTGCTAACACTGGGCGTTGCCTTTGCATGTGCTTTTCCGCTGTTTCTTCTCATGCATGAGCGCCGCCTACAGCAGATACAGGCCGGCCACGCCCGGGAAGATTGCGGTACTATGGAATGAAAATAGAACACATTAAACTGCACCACATAAAAATGCCGCTGGTTTCTCCGTTTACAACCTCCATGGGAACTGACTGCGACGTTGAGCACATTATTGTTCGCATTGATGCTGAGGGCTTAACCGGCTGGGGAGAATGCGTATCGGAGGGAGTGCCTTTTTACTCTGGTGAAACAGTAAAATCTTCGTGGCATATATTGCAGGACTTTTTGATTCCATCAATTATTGGAAAAAAACTTGCAACTATCGATCAGGCACTTGCCAGATATGCAAACGTTCGCGGCAACAGGATGGCAAAAGCCGGACTTGAGGCCGCCCTGTGGGATGTATTTGCAAAGGCTCAAAACATTTCCTTAGCGAAGTTGCTGGGCGGTAAAAAAAAAGAAATTGCTGTCGGTGCAAGCATTGGCATGCAATCATCTGTTGGCAAATTAATCAAACAGGTTGAAGCGTCTCTGGCAGACGGATACCAACGCGTTAAAATAAAAATTGCGCCTGATAACGATATAGCGCCTGTGGAGGCGATACGCAAAGAATTTCCAGACATCCCCCTGCAGGTTGACGCAAATTCCGCATATACACTCGAGCATATTGAAGTTTTTAAACGACTTGATGGTTACAACTTGCTGTTAATTGAACAGCCGCTCGGCTATGATGATTTCTATGATCATTCAAGGCTTCAACGTGAACTAAAAACACCCATAGCTCTGGATGAAAGCATTTGCTCGCTCAATGATAACCGCACCGCGCTTGCACTGCAAAGCTGCCGAGCAATCAATATAAAACCCGGCAGGGTCGGAGGGTTCACGGAAGCAAAACGCATACACAATTTTTGCGCATCCAGAAACATTCCCGTCTGGCATGGCGGAATGCTTGAAACAGGCATTGGAAGGGCGGGAAATATCGCTCTTGCCTCCCTTGCAAATTTCTCCCTGCCAGCCGACATCTCGGCCAACAAATGCTATTACAGAGAAGATCTTATTGAACCAGAACTTACTGTTACTGCATATGGCATGACGGCCGTACCTACCGGGCCGGGTATTGGTGTTGACGTGAACATGAACATACTCAAAAAAACAACCATGGAAAAATCCTCAATACATTGTAAATAAAGCCCGCTTGAGCGTGGAAAGGGGTTCGCTATGTGTTCTAACACCAGCAATATGACTTTATACGAAGGCCTTCCGCCACAAAGCATCAGCACCAGCCCCCTGATCATAAATACCTGCCTGACCGGCAATGTTCTTAACCGCGACAGCGCCCCGCATGTGCCGCTCTCTGCGGCGCAGATCATCGATGACGCCCTGCAGGTCATTGAGCTGGGCGCAAGCATGGTGCATATTCACGCCCGCGACGATAACGGCCTGCCCGATTGGCGCCCTGAAACCTACGCGCCCATCTTCGAAGGCATTCGCAGACATAACCGCGAAGCTGTACTGGTCGCCACCACCAGCGGACGCGAGCACGGCAGCTTTGAAAAACGCTCAGCCGTGCTGGATCTGGACGGTGACGCCAGACCGGACATGGCATCCTTGATGCTGGGGTCCCTGAACTTTCCCAAAACCGCATCGATAAGCGATCCCGAGACGATACAGCAGCTTGCTGCACGGATGGAACAGCGCAATATTCTACCTGAGTTGGAAGTTTTTGATGTGGGCATGCTGAACTATGGATTTTACTTACGACGCAAGGGGCTGCTGCCCCTAAACTGCTATGTTAACCTGATTCTGGGCTCGCTCGGCAGTATACCCGGAAGGGTTCTCGACCTGTGCACCCTGGTGCGCGAAATACCGTCCTCATGGACATGGGCCGCGGCAGGCATTGGCCGCTATCAGCTAGCGATAAACACAGCCGCTATCATCATGGGCGGGCAAGTTAGGGTGGGACTGGAAGACAGCCCGTACCTGAATTTTGAAGATATGGAGGCGACAACCAACATGGCCCTGATATCCCGCATTGTCCGCCTTGCCCGCGAGCTGGGCCGCCCCCTGTCCTCCTGTGCCCAGACCCGGCAGCGCCTGCAAATCGGCGACAGGGATAACTGGCTTGCCACACAGGCTCATATTCGACCCATGCACGCGGATGACATGACCGATGTTATGAAGCTGCTTGCACAATGGAACATGGATCCCCGGAGCGCAACCCAAACCGGTGTGCAGCCCGAGCGCGACCATATCGAAACGGACAATGCCTTTGTCGCCATTTTGCAAAACAGGCTCGTTGGCGTGGCAAGTTTCCTTGTGATTGATCCAGAACACGCTGAAACGGCCAGTCTCGCTGTTGATCCGGACGTGCTCGGATGCGGCATAGGCTACAAATTACAATGCGAACGGCTGAATGAAATGCGTTCGCGGGGAATCCGACATGTCAGAACCGAAGCCGACCGGCCTAACGTCATCCGCTGGTATATTGAAAAATTTGGTTATTGCAAAACAGGAACAAATGCCAAGCGGCATGACTTTGGCGACAACAAACGAAAAGATTGGAGCTTTCTCGAACTGGAACTTGATGGCAACGACTGAAGGCGTGTGAAAAAATCAAGGGGAAGAGGTCTCCGGGCACGCAATCAGCGCAACTGCCGCAGGGAACCCTGCAGGCCCCTCAGGTAGTGACTGTACTTTGGATTTTGGAAAACAAAGTCCACTTTTTTTAGCAGCCCGGCTCCCGGCGTAAAGGTCATTTCGCCCAAATATACTCTGTTGTCTACAATGTAAAAATCTATCCGCACCAATTTGATTCCCTCGCTCAATATCTTTGCATAGATATGAAGCTTCGCAAGCATTTCATCGCCGAGAATCATTTCCATAAGCTCTTGATCCTGATCTGTTTCTCCCGGCAGGTTAATCACGGTTTTTTCAAAATCAAAACGCAGCGTCCGGTATGGTCCTGACTGCCGCTGTCTGGTTGCCGCAATATAAACCGGCACACCCCGCAGACAATGAACCCGATAATCGTTCAAAGTTCCGCTAACCGAATCAACAAGAAACCGTTCGCAGATGATTCTTGATTGCATCCGTGAATAGTGCGGCTCTGCCGTGGCCAGACCAAATTGTTTTTTCTGCCATTTTTTCAACTGGGCGCGAATCTTTTTCTCATCAAAATCCCGTTTATCACAGATTATATTGTACCCGCAGGCATTAGTGATTTTCAGAACGAACCTCTCCGGAAACACACTGAAATCAATTTCATCAACAGAGGTGTATACACCGTAGAGTTCATTCAAAAGTTCCGGGCACCCTTTTTCCTCCACGTAACGCCTGACAATGTATTTATCACCGCACCGAAGCATGACAGGGTTTTCATCATACAGCTTCAGCCGCTGAATCGTTTCATTGTAGGTTAACGGGCACGCCAGGTTTAACGCAGAACCCATGATATACCTGAACAGTATCCGTGTCGCCAGCACGGGATTACGGGGAGTGAGAAATGATACGAGCTGGATGATGATTCGATTGTATAGAGCGCTAAGTCTGTTCATGGCTGTCTTTGTTCTGCACGTGCCTTGCTTTTGGAAGAATTCTTTTAACCGCTGCGCCAAGATAATAAACCAGACCTCTTTCTTGAGTCAACATAATGCAGCATCACATATACACTACGTAAACCCAGACCCAAAAGCACGCCCTTTTATAATTGACTCTCCCCTGCCCCGGACTTATAATCTGCCGCATACTACGTTACAGGACGCACTACAACAACCAAGCCTACAATGTCATGCACCCGGGAACCTAAAACGGGAAAACTTTTTCGCCACAGGACATCATGCAATGTGTATTACAACCGTGCGTTTATGAAACGCAGCGTTGAAACGCGCACAGTTCTCCAAAATCACAAACTGCAGAAACGCACGGGCCCAGAGAAAGAACTGTTCATACAATGTTACAAGCAACCAAACAACTTTTGACGAAGGCGTATAGTGTACTTCGAAAAAAACTGTCAAATGGCCCTTATGGCTGCCTGGACTCTCCGAAGCCAGAGGAAATAAATTTCGGTGCATTCAATGCATTTTCAGGGTGGGTGTTTGATCAAAAAGGCGGACGCATTACAGGCGTAGAGGTTTTTCAGGAACAAAAAAACCTGGGCGTCTGCGACTATGGTTTCAAGCGTGAGGATGTTTCCAACGCCCACCCACACTACCCACAGGCAAAAAAAAGCGGCCTTTTCGGGTGGATTTTTATCCCGCCCAATACGGGAAAGACCATTCGCCTTTATAGTATAGACGAAAAAGGACATCGGCAAATGTTTGCCAGGATACAGCTACCCCGGCAAACACGCTCAAAATTATGCTGTAATAAAAACTTGCAGCCTGCAAACAACGCTTCAGGGCAGAGACCAAAAAAAACCTGCCTGCCTTGCGATATACCCACCCAAATTTTAATTGCGGGAATGGCAAAAACCGGAACCACCGCCCTTTTCTTTAAAATCAGCAACTCCCTAACCTCCTGTGAAGAGGCCGCATCAAAAACAAAATTATTATTCGAGCCCTCATCATATTCCGGCACAGAAAATGAGCGAGTTCTGGCAAAAATTATTATTGATAGAAAGTCTTCACAAACAATCTGGGCGGAAAACCGGATAAGCCCCTGGGCTAATTTCGATGACTTCAAAAATTTTAGCAAAAAAATTCTGCTTCTGCGCGACCCGCGTGACCGACTAATAAGCGGGCTGCTCTATTCAGCCCAAACACCGGTTTTTCGTTCAAAAGCAGAAAATATTGACGCGTTTTTAGGCCTGTTAGAAAAAAAAGAGCGGGAACCCGGGTCTGTTTCCGTACAGGAATTAGTTGTGGCACGTTTGCGCTCCGGGACCGGCACCCTGGAAACCTGGAAGAATGGTCTTGCAGATCAACTCCGCAACTTTTTAGAGTTGCGTCACAGTCAGCAGGATTTTTTTCATTACAAATATGAGGAATTTGTTCAGGGGAAAACAAAAACCCTTGAAGACTTTCTGGGGTTTCCCCTTGCGGGCGACGCCGCAGTTGAAAAATCTTTTAAACGTGTAGTCAGAACAAAAAAATCCGGTGATTGGCAAAACTGGTTTTTAGAGGAGGATATTTATTTTTTTAAACCGATCTTTCAAGAATTTATGCAGGAGCTTGGCTATGAAAATTCCTGGTCGCTTCCGGATCTCCAGGTAATTCTACCGGCCCATGCCTCCGAATATGTAAGGAAAAACACTCAAAACAAAAAGGGCCGGTAAAAAACAGAGCCGGGGATTCAGAATACAAGCGTACATTTCTAAATAAAAAGGCAAAACTTCCATGGAAAAAACATTCAGCATTATAATGCCAGCCTGGAACCGGGCCGACACCATCGGCTCCGCCATTGAAAGTGTTTTGGAGCAGACCTTTAATAACTATGAACTGCTTATCATGGATGATGGATCCGATGATGATCTTGAGCAGGCCGTGCGTCCGTTTTTATCCAAAAACATCCTGTATCATAGGCGCCCCCGACTCGGAGTCGGCGCAGCGAGAAATTTCGGGCTGGAACAAGCCTGTGGTACCCATATCGCCTATCTCGACTCCGACAACACATGGCACCCTGATTTCCTTACCGAAATGTACAAAGCACTGCATAGATCGCCCCAACATCACGCCGCCTACTGTAAATGCAACCGGTTCAAAAAAGATGCACAGGGGCAGATTTGTTTTGACACTGTTTTGGGAGAACCATTTGATTTTAAAAAACTGGTTTTCGGTAACTATATAGATCTCAATACCTTTGTTCATTCAAAAAAAGCCCTGGGTGAAGATATCCACTTTGATGAAAGCTTAAAACGGCTCAATGACTGGGACTTTATTTTAAAAATCACGCTTATACATACGCCTCTATTTATTAAAAAAATTCTCGCTGATTATAATTACGGATTTCACCAGAATACGATCACATGCAATGAAGATTTTTTTGAACCGCTCATCAAAATCAAAGAGCGCTACAGGGACTTCGATACCAGAACCGCTGAAATCAACCATGACGGGATCATATACAAGTTTGAGAACCTGCCGGATAAAAAATATTATAATTTTCTTAAAACCGCGCATCAATCCGATTGGAACACCGATACTTTCAGCGCCCCCGGCTTCCCCTACATGCTGCAAATAGAACCGACAAATTTCTGCAATCTCTCCTGCACGGTTTGCCCGGCAGCAGCCAACAAAAGCGACCTAAACAGGGACCGCCGTCATCTGCGACTGGATGAATTTAAAAAAATTGTTGATGATATGCAGGATTACCTCCTTCTGCTGGTTATGTGGGACTGGGGCGAACCGTTTTTAAACCCGGACATGCCTGAAATGATTCGCTATGCCAGCGACAAAGGAATACAGACCGTCACCAGCACTAACGCTCACTTTTTAAATGACACGCCGTACCTTGAACGTATTTTAACCTCCGGATTAACAACGCTTATTCTCGCCATTGATTCGCTCAAAAAAGACAGCTATAACATGTATCGCCGCGGCGGCAATCTCGCTCAAGCCCTGGCGGGGCTTACTACTGTTCTGAATCTAAAGAAAAAACTCCATTCAAAAACGCTTGTTAACCTGCGCATGGTGCTGATGAAAAGCAATGAAGACGAACTCGAGAGCATGCGCTCAACAGCTCGAAAATTACGGGTTGACAGGTTTTCCGTTAAAACAGCCAACCCAACATGTGGTACAGAGTTTAAGGACAAGGCCATCGTTCCTACAAACCCCAAATACCGACGCTATCAGTATAAGCCCGGAACATATGAGCGAATTCGCACCAACGGACCCTGCACAATGCCCTGGTTTATGCTCAACATACACAGCAATGGAACTGTCGTTCCCTGTTGCTATGACTTTGACCAGCAAATGGTCGTCGGCAATGCCGTTGAAACACCGCTCACAGAGCTATGGAACGCTCAACCCTGCCGATCCTTGAGGAAAAAACTTTTTTATGACAAAGATACGCGCCCCAAATGCCGTTTGTGCAATATTAATTTTAAACTTTCAAACGCAGGATGGATTGCCGAGCTCGAGGATTGTAACCTAAACACAAAAAAACAAATTCGCAAAGCACTCCGGGAAACCACAAAAAAAATCCTGCCCGGCTCGATGTTTGCCGCCCTGAGTAGCGGATACTCAAAGGTTGACAGGTTCGCGCTGGAAACAAAACGTATTCTCAACAACCCCTTTAACCGCAATTCTCGGCTACACAGTAAACACTATCCCCTGAAGCTCCCCCTTACAACAACCGTAGAAAATACCTGGAATCCTTATCCTCTATTTTCAGGCTCAACAAAGATACTTTCTGCGCTCAGCTGTCATGCGTCCTGCCTGGCTACCAACGCCAGCCCCCACCCCCCGCACGTGCATCCGGAAGAAGAGCTTTTCCTGCTTCTCTCTGGTGAACTGGAACTTATTGTCCCTGAAGTCAGGAATTCTAAAAAAACAAAACACCTGCGCATTAAGCCCGGCCAGCTGCTCTTTTACCCGGCAGGCTTCGCCCACACAATAAAAACAACAAGTCCGGATCCCGCCAATTATCTCATGTTAAAATGGCAAAACAGAATGCTAAAGGAGTACTCCAGCTTTCCCTTTAGTACCTTCAATCTTTTTGATGCTGTAAAAACAACAAACAGCCCAGACGGTTTCCGGCCCAGGATCCTTTTCGAAGGACAGACACCTTGTTTGAAAAAACTGCACTGCCATGTTACAACACTGTCTCCACAAGCAGGCTATGCCCCGCACAGAGACCCCTACGATGTGGTACTTATTGTTTTGGAAGGCGAAATCGAAACGCTTGGCAGGCGCGCCGGACCACATGACGTGATCTTCTATGCTGCCGGCGAACCCCACGGCATGCGTAATCCAAGCAGTGCAACAACCGCCCGTTATATTGTTTTTGAACTACATGGTGCATGAGGGCCTAACGCACAGAACCAAAAGGATTTTACCATGCAGCAGGAACCGGCTATCGTCATTATCGTTCTTAACTGGAACGGCTTTAGCGACTCGCAGGCGTGCCTGGAATCGCTTCGCCGTCTTGACTATACGAATATTAAAACCGTGCTGGTCGACAACGGATCCGACAATGACGAGGGTCGGCGTCTGGCCGGGCTTTTCCCCGAAGTACACCTGATTGCTAATGCCCACAATCGCGGATTCGCAGGCGGTAACAATGATGGCATTCAATGGGCGCTTGATCGCGGATGTGACTATATTGTTAATTTAAATAATGACTGCCTGGTTGAACCGGACTGGTTAAAGAACCTTGTCCGTGCTGTGGTGCACGCAAGTGCCGATTTTGCTTCATCACGCATCATGTGTTACCCGCAAACGGAGCTTATCTGTTCTGACGCCGACGGCTTGTTGCCTGACGGCTCAGGATTTGTCCTGCGCAGCATGCAGCACTGGAACGGAAACAATAAGTCCCACAGCATTGTAAGTGCATGCGGAGCTGCTTCCATGTATTCCGCAGACTGCGTGCGAAAGGTCAGCATTGCGCCAGGCCAATTTTTTGATGAATTATATTTTGCCTATTTCGAGGATGTAGACCTAGGCTTTCGTCTTCACGCTAAGAGCTGCACTGGCCTTTGTGTGCCGGATGCGGTTGTGTATCATAAGGGCCAACAAAGCTCCGGCAAGCACTCTTTCTTTCATATGTTTCACCTTGAAAAAAACCGGCGCCTGAATGTTCGCCTAAATTTTCCACTGTGGATGCAGCCGATAAGCCCCGCCTACCGCATTGCCCGGAACATCGCCCGCGGAAAAATTATTAATTTTGAAAAGCATTTCGGCAAAAAAACCGCTGCGCCCAAAGGTGAATCACCCGATATAAAGCAAGCCGTCCAGGATTGGATGCACAACAATGCAGCAGCCATCGCAGATGACCGCAAACAGCGCAAGGCCGCCAGACTGATTAGCAACCGCGCCTATCAGGCCATCACCTGGAACCCTTTCAAATTCCCTCGCAACAAAGAACCCAAGGCACGTTAAAGCCTGCAGCATAAAACCCCGCCGACACCCGCGTGCGATCTATCGTGTCCTTTCAAGAGTCAAAAAATCCTCTTTTTATTTGCTTAAGCTGTTTTTATATAAGAAAGCATGATTTAATACTTATTAATTGCTTTGCTTATAAAAAATGTATTTAAGAACAAATTTTTATAAGAAAACCCCGTGAAACTGATTTTTTCCGCAACATCCTTGTACTAAAAACAAAAACACCATCACAAAGACGGCATTGCAAAAAGCCCAAAGAAAGCACAAACAGAATATCCGACCAAAAAAAACCATCCCGCTTCTCAAAAGTTCAAACAAACAACAAAAAGAATTTTGTTTTGCTGCCGGATACAGTATAGTAAAAAAAGTTTCACGTGAAACGATATACGACTGAAAGGAATACAAATGCAAAACGATGCATGGCTCAAATTTTTTACTGATACGGCCCGAAGCACGGGACTGACACTCTCTGAGAAACAGTCCGCACTTTTTCTTCGCTATATGCTTGAGCTACTTGAATGGAACCGCTCAACCAACCTTACACGCATTGTTAAACCGCGCGATATCGCGATCAAGCACTTTATCGACTCAATGCTCATAACCAGCCACATAAAAATCTCACATAAAGAAATTGCCGACATCGGCTCAGGGGGAGGCTTTCCCGGAATACCGCTGGCAATCCTTGATCCAAGCTGCAAGTTCGTTTTAATTGAGTCACTACGCAAAAAGACCTCTTTTTTAAAACACATTATTCGCATCCTGCAGCTCGACAATGTGCAGGTTTACAACGGGCGCGCTCAATCCTTTCCAGCCCCTGCCACATTTGACCTCGCAATCAGCAGAGCCTTTGCCTCTCTAGCGGACTTCATCGCAATTGCAACCAGGCTGATAAAGCCGCAGGGGAGCATTATCTGCATGAAAGGACCGCTACCGCTGGAAGAAATTGAGACCCTGAAGGGCCACAGCAAACCCAGCTTAACGCTTGACTCACACAGTTATTGTCTGCCCCAACAGGGAGGGGCCCGCTCTCTTGTTGTGCTTAAGTCATGTTTCACGTGAAACATGACTTTTTCTGGTCTAAACGTTAGTTTTTTCTTTGAAAAAAATTTTGTGTATGGTATAAAAGCTTAACTCTAAAGGAAAATTCTGCACGGTTCCTCCTTTGTGCGAATTTTCCGGGGCGGCAAACACCAAAAACGATAAAAATCGGGAACGCATGGCCAAAACAATCTGCATTGCCAATCAAAAAGGCGGAGTTGGGAAAACCACCACGGTGATAAATCTTGGCACGTCCGTGGCCCTCTATAAAAAGAAAACCCTGATTATAGATATTGATCCGCAGGCAAATGCCGGTAGCGGAATGAACATGGTTTCCGACACCGACAACAGCATTTACAGTGCCCTTGTGCTGGATCGCGATCTTGGGTCCATCATCAAAAAAACCGAAGTTCCAAATCTCTTCTTTGCCACATCTACAATTGACCTGACCGGAGCTGAAATAGAGCTTGTTAATTTGCCGGAACGCGAATTCCGCCTGAAAAAGAGCCTGCGCAGCATACGGAACCAGTTTGACTATGTTTTTATTGATTGTCCGCCCTCGCTGGGCTTGCTCACAATCAATGCCCTGGCAGCAGCAGACTCAGTTCTCATACCGCTGCAATGCGAATACTATGCCCTGGAAGGACTGAGCCAGCTCTTAAAAACAATAAAGCTCGTCAAGGCAGGACTTAACCCGGATCTTGTGCTGGAAGGAATTGTGCTCACCATGTTCGACAAGCGCAACAAACTTTCCCACCAGGTCGCCGCTGAAATCATGCAGCATTTCCCGGACAAGGTTTTCAAGGCCATTATTCCCCGCAATGTTCGGCTGGCGGAATGCCCCAGCCACAGAAAGCCGGTATATTTCTATGACCGTGCCTCCATCGGCGCGCAACGCTATCTAGAGCTTGCCCGGGAACTGCTCGGGCTTGAACCCGGATCAGTGCCCGGCGAAGGGAGAGCGACAGCATGACAAAAAAAGGACTTGGCAGGGGCATCGGGGCCTTGATTCCGATTGCCGATGAAAACCCCGTCAATGAAAACAAAACATACCCTCCAAGGGTTTCGATCTCGGAAATCACAACAAACCCGCATCAGCCACGCAAGCACTTCAATGAAGATGACCTGCAGGAGCTGGCAGCTTCCATAAAAGAAAAAGGCGTGTTGCAGCCGCTTCTGGTCTGCCGGATTGACGGCGGCGGCTATGAGCTTATCGCCGGGGAGCGCCGACTTCGGGCAGCAATGAAGGCCGGACTTGATACGGTCCCGGTTGTGGTTAAGGATGTTGATGACCGCGAACGACAGGAAATCGCTCTTATTGAAAACATCCAACGCGAAGATCTCAATGCACTTGAAGAG
>Ga0222680_1000149_pt1 | contig 29553 bp, 33 predicted proteins | sample AntAcemetage1004_FD_181146 | JGI IMG/M metagenome (GOLD analysis project Ga0222680, IMG submission 181146) | Saline water microbial communities from Ace Lake, Antarctica - #1004 | ecosystem: Environmental > Aquatic > Non-marine Saline and Alkaline > Saline | place: Antarctica: Ace Lake... | reverse complement strand
CCACTGGGCCGAGAGGCTGCCATCGGCGGTGACCACGGTCCAGCGGTCGGCCAGGGTGCGGCAGACCTTGCTGCCGGCGTTGAGAATCGGCTCCACCGCCAGGGTCATGCCGGCACGCAGCTTGACGTTGGGCAGGTCGTTGGTGCGGAAGTTGAACACCGAAGGCTCTTCGTGCAGGTTGCGGCCGACGCCATGGCCGGTGTAGTCCTCCACGACGGCATAGCCGTGGGCTTCGACGTGGTCTTGAACAGCGCCAGCGATGTCGAGCAGGGTGTTGCCGGCCTTGACCTGGGCCAGGCCCTTCATCAGCGACTCCTGGGCCACCCGACTCAGCCGGCGCGCCTCCTCGGAGCTCTCACCCACGCAGACGGACACGCAGCTGTCGCCGTGATACCCCTCGTAGTAGGCGCCCGTGTCGATCTTGAGCAGGTCGCCTGCGCGGATCACCTGTTTGGAGCTGGGGATGCCGTGCACCACCTGGTTGTTGATGCTGGCGCAGATGCTGGCCGGGAAGCCGTGATAGCCCTTGAAGCTGGGGGTGGCCCCCATCGAGCGGATGCGCTTTTCGGCCTGACGGTCCAGGTCGGCGGTGGTCATGCCGGGAGCGGCCAGTTCGAGCAGTTCGCGCAGCACGGTGGCGACGATGCGGCTGGCCTGGCGCATGATCTCGATTTCGCGCGCCGACTTGATCTCAACGCCACGGCGGCCTTTCTGGATGCGCGGACCGGTCTGAACGGCGGTGGCCGTCGCCGCTTTCTTCGGTGTGGCGGTGCCCGTGGCCAGCAGGTCGGCGAACAGATTCATCGACGGGCGCCCTAACAATTCAGAATCACAAGCTACCAACTTTCCGGCAGCGACCATGCAGGCCATGGCAAGACTGCGGCGCTGGCACGGCCGCTTAGCCCCGCTGGTGCTGGCACCACTGTTGCTCACCGTGCTCAGCGGCATGGGTTACCGCCTGCTGCGTGACTGGGGAGGCCTGAGCCGGGACCAGGCCCACGTGCTGATGGTGCTGCACGAGGGCGAATGGCTCGGTCGCCATGGCGAAACGGTTTATGTGGCCCTCAATGGGCTGGGCCTGCTCTGGATGCTGGCGACCGGCTTCGGCATGGCGGTGCAGCAATGGCGCCGTTCAGCGCAGGCGAAGCCCAAGACAGAGCCTGAAAGCTGAGGCGTTACAGTTGTTGTTTGGCCAGAAACCTCGGAACTGGGATGGCAGCGGAAATCAACGAAACCGATTCAACGGCAGCTACTGCAACGGCAGCTCCAGAGGCAAGCCCAGAGGCTGCCAAGCCGGCTGGCCCCAAGCTTTGCGCCTATGACCTGATTAAGGCCTTTGAAGCCGAGCAGCTCAAGAGCGATCTGCCTGAGCTCTATGTGGGCGACACCGTTCGCGTGGGCGTGCGCATCAGTGAGGGCAACAAGGAGCGGGTTCAGCCTTACGAGGGCGTGGTGATTGCCAAGCGCCACGGCGGCATGAACGAAACGATCACCGTCCGGCGCATCTTCCAGGGCATCGGTGTGGAGCGGGTGTTCATGCTGCACAGCCCGCAGGTGGCCACGGTCAAGGTGGAGCGGCGCGGTAAGGTTCGCCGGGCCAAGCTCTTCTACCTGCGCGATCGGGTTGGTAAGGCCACCCGCGTCAAACAGCGTTTCGATCGCTGAAGTTTCCTTCCAACGTTTTTATTCGTCGTTTCAATTTCCCGGTGCTGCCCTTGGGCACCGGGCGAAAGGGCCTCTTCTTGCGCCGTTAGTTCAGTTGGTAGAACGCAGGTCTCCAAAACCTGATGTCGGGGGTTCAAGTCCTCCACGGCGCGCTCGATGCCCTTTCCTGCACTTTCCTGGTTCCGGACATGGAGTTGGATTTACAGCCCGGTGATGTGGTCAAAGTTCTGGAGTCTGCGGCTCTTGGCTGGGTCCGTGCCCGGGTGATCCGGGTCAAATCCGGTGGTCGTGTTGTTGTCCAAAGCGACCAGGGTCGTGAGTTCACCGCCCGGGGTAACCAGGTGCGCTTGATCGAACCGGCCGGCTTCCGTCCCTAGGCTCCCTGCAGCTTTGGCGTCTTCATGCTCATCCTGGCGGCCAGCAATGGCCATAACCTCGTCTTGGCGCGACGCGTCAGCTCGATTGCGGCGGAGCAGGGGCACGGCGTTGAGCTGATCGATCTTGTCGCCCTGGGTCTGTCGCTCTACACCCCGGCGGCCGAAGCGGTGGGACCAGGAGCGAATCTGGATCGGCTCGCCACTGAACTGCGCCTGCACCAGCGGCTGTGGATCTGTGCGCCTGAGTACAACGGCTCGCTGCCCCCCAGCCTCTCCAGTGCCCTGGCCTGGCTTTCGCGGACCACCAGCGATTTCCGCAGCCTCTTCAACGGCCTGCCGGTGGCGCTCTCCAGCCACAGCGGCGGCAGCGGCCAGAAGGCCCTGAGCGCGATGCGGCTCCAGTTCTCCCACCTCGGCTCCACGGTGCTGGGGCGCGAGTTGAGCTGCAGCGACGAACGGGCGGCCAATCCAGAGAGCATCGCGGCGATGTTGGTGGAGCTGCACCGCCTGCCCACTCCTGGTTGACGGCGGGACAGGCGGCGGTTGATACTGCCGTGGTCGCTCTGGCGGCACCGATGGCCGCACCGGCGCCGGGTTGATTCCCGTCTGCCAGTACGCTGCCGGTTCGCATCATCTGGGACTGTAGTTCAACCGGTTAGAGCACCGCCCTGTCACGGCGGAAGTTGCGGGTTCGAATCCCGTCAGTCCCGTTTGGCTCTTTGAGCCCTTGTCATCAAGGAGAACGTTGTTGTGACGGTGCGGGTACGCCTGGCTCCCAGCCCCACCGGCACGCTTCATATCGGCACGGCCCGAACCGCTGTTTTCAACTGGCTGTTCGCCCGCCATCACGGCGGTGCGTTCCTGCTGCGGATCGAGGACACCGACAAGGAACGCTCCAAGCCGGAATTCACCGCCAACATCCTCGATGGCCTCTCCTGGCTCGGCCTGGGCTGGGACGGCGAGCCGGTGATCCAGAGCGAGCAGATCGAAGCCCACCGCGCCGCCATTGCCCAGTTGCTCGCCAGCGGCCACGCCTACCGCTGCTTCATGAGCGAGGCGGAACTCGAGCAGATGCGCCAGGAGCAGAAGGACCTCAACGCACCGCCACGCCACAACAATGCCCACCGCGATCTCAGCGCTGCCCAGCAGGCAGCCTTTGCCGCCGAAGGCCGCGAGGCGGTGATCCGTTTCCGCATCGACGACCAGGCCACGATCGGCTGGAGTGATCTGGTGCGGGGTGAGATGCGCTGGAGCGGCAACGACCTCGGCGGTGACATGGTGATTGCCCGCCGCGCCCCGGCAGCGGACATCGGCGATCCCCTCTACAACCTGGTGGTGGTCGTCGACGATGCCGCCATGGCGATCAGCCATGTGATCCGCGGCGAAGACCACATCGCCAACACCGCCAAGCAGCTGCTGCTCTACGAGGCGCTGGGGCTGCCCCTGCCGGTGTTTGCCCACACCCCGCTGATCCTCAATGGCGAAGGGCGCAAGCTCTCCAAGCGCGATGGGGTCACCTCGGTGGCTGATTTCCGCGACCGCGGCTACACCGCCGAGGCGCTGGTCAATTACATGACCCTGCTGGGTTGGTCGCCGCCCGAGGGCATGGCTGAACGTTTCGGCCTGGCGGAGGCGGCGGCGGCCTTTGGTTTTGAGCGGGTCAACCGGGCCGGAGCCCGCTTCGACTGGGACAAGCTCAACTGGCTCAACAGCCAGGTGCTGCATGAGCGCAGCCCTGCCGTTCTGTTGGCTGAACTGCTGCCGCTCTGGCAGGCCGCAGGCTGGTGGGATTCGAGTGCTGATGGGGCCTGGGGCGAGCAACTCGCCGCCCTGCTCGGCCCGTCGCTGGTGACCCTGCAAGACGGCCTCGACCAGGCCCGTCCGTTTTTTGAATGGCCCGGCTACGACGCGACCGCGACCGGACAGCTGGCTTCGGCGGAGGCCCGCTCGGCGCTCGCTGCCCTGCTGGAGGCGCTGCCGGCTAGCGATCAACCGCTGGCCGACGCCACGGCCCGGGAGCTGTTGGCTGTAGCCGCCAGTGGGGCTGGCGTCAAGAAAGGCGTGGTGATGAAGAGCCTGCGGGCGGCACTGCTCGGCAGCCTGCAGGGCCCGGATCTGATCACCACCTGGTGCCTGCTGCACCCAAGCGGCGAAGATCGCTCACGCCTTGAGCGCAGCCTCGCCACCTGAGCCAAGCGAATCTTCGCTGGTCTCTTCGCCGTCCACTTCGTTTTCGCTGGGGGCGGGCCGCACCAGGCCGAGCAGTTTCGCCAATGGGGCCGCCGTCAGCCCCTGGATGCCCACCGTCATCAGGATCGTCAGGAAGACCAGGCCCTGCAGCTGGCCGGCCCCGGGAACCCCGGCTTCATCGAGCCGCAGGGCGAACAGGCTGGCCACCGCAGCGGTGACGATGCCGCGTGGGGCCAGCCAGGCCAGCAAGACCTTCTGGGGCAGGCTGAGCGGTAAGCCGGCTGTGGCGATCCCCATGGCCAGGGGCCTCACCACCAGCATCAGCGCCAGCACGCAGGCCACGCCACCGAAACCGAGCGGGCTCAGCTCCGCCCAGGAGACATCGGCGGCCAGCAGGGGGAACAAAATGCTGACCGCCAGCTGAGCCAGCTGACGGATCAGGGTTTCGAGCTGGGCGGAATCGAGCTGGTCACGGCGACCCACCATCCAGCCGGCAGCCACGGAGGCCGGCAAGCCCGACTCGGGCAGCAGCACTTCGCAGCCGGTGAACATCAGAAAGAGGATGCCCAGGGTGAGCTGCAGGCGCAGGCCACTGGTGGGATCCACCGGCAGGCGGCGCAGCAGCTCGGAGAGCAACAGGCCACTGAGGAGGCCGATCACCACACCGCCACCGAGGCGAATCACCAGGTCGATACCGAGTTGCTTCCAGCCGCCCAGACCACCGAGTACCAGCTCCAGCAGCAGCAGCGCCAGGACGGCCGCGAATGGTTCGAGTACCAGGCCTTCGCCTTCAAGCACCTCTCCGAGGGGCGGCGCGAGGCGCATCTGCTGCACCAAGGGGGTGACCACCGTGGGGCCGGTGCCCAGCACGATCGCGCTGAACACCGCCGCCAACGGCCAGTTCAGCCCCGCCAGCCAGTGGGCCGCCAGCAGGCCGCAGGGCAGGGCCAGCAGCAAGCGCACCAGCACGATCCGCAGCACCGCCAGCCGTGCCACCTGCTGGGGCAGGTTGAGCTTGAGGCCGCCATCAAAGAGCACCAGGCTGACCAGCAGCCCCACCACGGTTTCGAGGCCGCTGCCCAGCTGAAAGGGGTTGACCAGGCCAAGGCCGGAGCGGCCGATCACCAGGCCGGCGGAGAGCAGCAGCACCACCGCCGGCAGGCCCGTGAGCACGGCCGTCAGCTGGGCCAGAGCGCCAGCAAAAACAGTGACTCCCCAGAGCAGTTCAAGCCGCTCGGGAGCATCGGTGATCGGAAGATTCAAGCGTTGATCGAGGTGTCTTGGGGGTCTTTCGGTTCGATCTCAATGGTGCTCAAACCAGAGCTGAAAGAAACCGATGGTAGGCAAGGGGATCTGCTCGCTCACAATGCCCCAGGAAGTGGCAGGCTGGCGCGAATGAAGGCAGCCCCCCAGTCCCAGGCCGGTCCGCCTCAGCAGCCCCTGTTGCTGCTGGTGGATGGCCACTCGCTGGCCTTCCGCAGCTTCTATGCCTTCGCCAAGGGCGGTGAGGGGGGTCTGGCCACCAAGGAGGGGGTGCCCACCAGCGTCACCTATGGCTTCCTCAAGGCGTTGCTGGACAACGTCAAGGGCCTCACCCCCCAGGGGGTGGTGATCGCCTTTGACACCGCCGAGCCCACTTTCCGCCACGAGGCCGACGCCAGCTACAAGGCCCACCGCGATGTGGCCCCGGAGCACTTCTTCAGCGATCTGGCCAACCTGCAGGAGATCCTCTCTGGGGCCATGGATCTGCCCCTGTGCATGGCACCGGGTTTCGAGGCCGACGACGTGCTCGGCACCCTGGCCAACCGGGCGGCGAATGCCGGCTGGCGGGTGCGCATCCTCTCGGGTGATCGCGACCTGTTCCAGCTCGTTGATGACGCGCGCGACATTGCCGTCCTCTACATGGGTGGTGGCCCGTACGCCAAGAGTTCAGGGCCGCTGCTGGTCCGGCGCGAGGGAGTGGTGGCCAAGCTCGGCGTGACGCCGGAGGAGGTGGTGGACCTCAAGGCCCTCACCGGTGATGCCAGCGACAACATCCCCGGCGTCAAGGGGGTGGGCCCCAAGACCGCCATCACCCTGCTCAACGCCCACCTCAACCTCGATGGCATCTACGCGGCCCTCGATCAGCACAAAGGTGCCCTCAAAACAAAGCTCGAAACCGACCGTGAGAACGCCTATCGCTCGCGCATGCTCGCCGAGATCCTGATCGACATCCCCCTGCCGGCCGAACCGCGGCTGACGCTCGGCGCCGTGGATGGGGCCGCCTTGGGCCTGCGCTTAGAAGAGCTGGAGCTGTTCAGCCTGGCCCGGCAGCTGGCGGCCTTTGAGAAGGCTTTCTCGGCCGATCACCAAGCTGAGGGCTCGCCGGATTCCGCAGCGGCCAGACCGTCGTCTGCAGCATCAACGGCCGCCAGCACAGAGGAAACCGCACCAGGCCCCGCTGATCCAAGTGCGCCCAGCCTGCAGCCCCAGATCATCCAGAGCCCAGAGCAGCTCGAAGCCTTGCTGTTGCGGCTGATGGCGGCCAGCGATCCCGCCCGGCCGATCGCCCTCGACACCGAAACCACTTCCTTGAATCCCTTCCAGGCGGAGCTGGTGGGAGTGGGCCTCTGCTGGGGTGAGGCCCCCGCCGATCTGGCCTACATCCCGATCGCCCACCAGTTCGGGGAAGCCACTGATCTGCTGGAGCAGGCACCGGTGCCACCCCGGCAGTTGCCCCTCGATGGGGTGCTCACGGCCCTGGCCCCCTGGCTGGAGAGTGCCCAGCACCCCAAAACCCTGCAGAACGCCAAGTACGACCGGCTGATCCTGCTGCGCCATGGCCTGAACCTGGAGGGGGTGGTGATGGACACCCTGTTGGCCGATTACCTGCGCGATGCCAATGCCAAGCACGGGCTGGAGGTGCTGGCCGAGCGCAATTTCGGTTTCGCGCCCGAGGGCTTCAGCGCGCTGGTGGCCAAGGGCGACACCTTCGCAGGGGTGCCGATCGAAGCCGCCGCCCGCTACTGCGCCATGGATGTGCACCTCACCTGGCGGCTGACGCCGCTGCTGCGCGGCCAGCTGCAGCAGCTGGGGGAAGCCCTGCCGCAGTTGCTCGATCAGCTGGAGTTGCCGCTGGAGCCGGTGCTGGCCCGCATGGAGGCCACCGGCATTCGCATCGACAAGCCCTATCTGGCGACCCTGAGCGAAGAACTGGCCGGCGCTCTCGCCAGCCTCGAGGCCGGTGCCCGCGAAGCCGCTGGTGTGGAGTTCAACCTGGCCTCACCCAAACAACTGGGCGAGCTGCTGTTCGACACCCTGGGGCTGGAGCGCAAAAAATCGCGCAAGACAAAAACGGGCTGGAGCACCGACGCGGCCGTGCTCGAAAAACTCGAGGCCGATCACCCGGTGGTGCCGCTGGTGCTGGAGCACCGCACCTTGAGCAAGCTCAAAAGCACCTATGTGGATGCGCTGCCAGCCCTGGTGGAGCCAGAAACCGGCCGCGTTCACACCGACTTCAACCAGGCGGTGACCGCCACCGGACGGCTCTCCAGCAGCCATCCCAACCTGCAGAACATCCCCATCCGCACGCAGTTCAGCCGCCGCATCCGCAAGGCCTTCCTGCCCCAGGAGGGCTGGCAGCTGATCAGCGCCGATTACTCCCAGATCGAGCTGCGCATCCTCACCCACCTCTCAGGCGAAGAGGTGCTGCTGGAGGCCTACGCCAACGGCGACGACGTGCATGCCCTCACCGCCCGCCTGCTACTCGACAAAACCGAGGTGACAGCAGAGGAGCGCCGCCTGGGCAAAACAATCAACTTTGGCGTGATCTACGGCATGGGCGCCCAGCGCTTCGCGCGCGAAACAGGCGTGAGCCAGGTGCAGGCCAAGGAGTTTCTCTCGAAATACAAAGAGCGCTACCCCAGGGTTTTCGGTTTTCTGGAGCTGCAGGAGCGGCTGGCCCTCAGTCGCGGCTATGTGGAGACAATCCTGGGGCGTCGCCGCCCCTTCGCCTTTGACCCCGGTGGCCTCGGCCGGCTGAAAGGCAAGCCACCAGAAGAGATCGAGCTGGAGGTGGCCCGCCGCGCGGGAATGGAAGCTCAGCAACTGCGGGCGGCGGCCAATGCACCGATCCAAGGCTCATCGGCCGACATCATCAAGCTGGCGATGGTGCAGCTCGATCAGGAGCTGCGCGCCTCAGGGCTGCCCGCCCGACTGTTGCTGCAGGTGCACGACGAACTGGTGCTGGAGGCGGCCCCCGACGCCCTCGACACCGTTCTGGCCACGGTGAAACGGGTGATGGAGAACGCCGTTCGCCTCCGCGTTCCCCTGGTGGTGGACACCGGCTGGGGAGCGAACTGGATGGAGACAAAGTGATTGAAGAAGTGATCGAAGCGGCAGTCAGAGCGACCCTGCCAAGTCAGAATTTGATCCCTATTCGTGCCGCTGAGCACACCTGGTCTTGACGCCCTCCTTCCTGCCACCAGCTGAAACGCCGCGTCGCAACCGCCGACCACGCAAGCGGGAGTTGTTCTGCCCAGCCCACCCTGAGCAGCAGTTGCTGGGCAACGGCCGCAAGTATTTTTTGCATCTGCTCACCCCCGAAGAGCTCAAGCAACGGGGCATGAGCGACAAGAAGGCCCGCCTGCTGATCCAGGCCTACCCGGTGCTGGTGCTCAGCAACGAATGGCTGGAGCAACTGTTCTGTCCTGAGTGCGGCTGCAGCCGCTGGTGCCATGTGGCACGGCTGGATCGGGTGGAGCACACGGTGCGCTGGGCACCGCGCGAACTCTGGGAGCAGGTGGCCCATGTGGATCCGGTGGTGGCCAACCCGAGCGTGAGCGAGTTCAGCCGCCGGGAAGCAGGGCGCCAGCGTCAGAAGCGTGCCGACAACAGCCGGTACTTCGATCCTGGCTAGGGGGTGATTGCGGGCTCATTATTCGCAGTATTCGGCCCGTACTCGGGCACCAGTTGCTGCAGAACAGCCACAGCAGCTTGCTCATCCCAGACCGCCAGAGCCTGTTCCATCTGGTCCATCAGCTCGGAGAGGCGATCGGCGGCTAGAGCGCTCTCGTGGGCCAGATGAATCAGCGGATGGGCGGTGGGACAATCTGAGTCCCCGATCAGCAGCTCCTCATAGAGCTTCTCGCCGGGTCGTAGGCCCGTGAACTGGATCGAGATGTCGCCGTCGGGATGGTTGGCGTCGCGGAGTCGGCAACCGGAGAGCCGAACCATCTGGCGCGCGAGGTCAACGATGCGCAACGGTTCGCCCATGTCGAGCAGGAAGACCTCACCGCCCTGGGCGAGGCCCGCGGCCTGCAGCACCAGCTGGGCCGCCTCCGGAATGGTCATGAAGTAGCGGGTGATCTCGGGGTGGGTCACGGTGAGCGGCCCGCCGCTGGCGATCTGCTCACGAAACAAGGGCACCACCGAACCGGAAGACCCGAGCACGTTGCCGAAGCGAACCATCGAGCAGACCGGACCCGCTCCGGTGGCGGTGATCCTGGCCGCGGCGGCCTGAACCAGCAGCTCACAGGCCCGCTTGCTGGCCCCCATCACATTGGTGGGGCGCACGGCTTTGTCGGTGGAAATCAGGATGAAGCGTTCGAGATCGCAGGCCATGGCTGCGTCCAGGGCCGAGCGGGTGCCCAGGAGGTTGTTGCACAGCCCTGCACAGATGTTGCCCTCCACCAGAGGCACGTGCTTATACGCCGCTGCGTGGAACAGCGCATCAACGTTGTGCTCCACCAGAAGCTGTTGCAGACGCGATTGATCCCGCACATCTCCCAGTAGAGGAATCAGCAACGGATGGCTGTGCAGGCCCGGTTCCGTCGCCAGCGATCCGAGCAACTCCTTCTCGATCGCGTAGAGGCCGGCTTCGTTCTGCTCCAGCAACACCAGCCGGGCGGGCTGCTGCCGCAGGATCTGCCGACAGAGTTCCGAACCGATCGAGCCGCCAGCACCGGTCACCAGCACCGAGCGCCCACAGACCGGAAGCTGCAACAGATCAGGATCAGGCGGGCTGGGATCACGACCAAGCAATTCCTCGATCGCTACGGGGCGGAGATCTGTCACCGCCTGTTCGCCCGTGGCGATCCGTGTCAGGGAGGGCATCAAGAGCACGGTCAAGCCCATGCCACGCAGTTGCAGCGCCAGCTCGCGCCGCCTGACCAGGGGGGCTGAGGGGATGGCCAGAAGAACCTGGCGGATGCCATAGCGATCGATCAGCGCCGGTAGATCACGGCTGGAATGGACCGGCAGCTGCTGCAGCTGGCGCCCGCTGAGCGTGGGGTCATCATCCACCGCCGCCACGAGCTCGAAGCGCGGGTGGTGGCGCAACTCATAGAGCAGCAATGAGGCGGCCTGGCCAGCGCCGAACACCAGGGTGGGAATTTTGGGGATTGCTGGGCGAGAGGCCAACGCCACAGCCGCTGGGCCGTCGCCGCGGACGCGCAGCCAGTAACGCAACAGATCACGCAACACAATCCGGCTGGCGATCAGGGCACCTGAAAAGAACAGCCAGACCAGCGGCCAGAAGGCACGGAAGGGCGGATCGTCATGGCCAACCAGGGTGCTCACCAGCAGCACCAGCAAGACGATCGAGGCCGTGCGTGGCAGCAGGGCGTAGAGCGCATGACTACCCGTGTAACGCGTCAGACCCCGATACCAGCCACTGATCCCCAGCACGGCGATGCCGATGGCCACTGCCAAGGGCAACAGGAACAGATTGCTGCGCAACATCGGCGAGAACGGTTGATTCAGCCGCAGGGCGAAGGGCAGCCAGAGGCTGAACACGAACAGGGACGAATCGAGGGCGATCAGCATCAGGCGCCGGCTCAGCACCTCGGGGAAGGGCAGCGCCTCCAGCAGCCGCAGAACAAGCCGATCGGGCCGGATCATCGGGGCAGGCTTTCCCACAGGCAAGTGTTGGCGCGGTAAGGCCGCAGGCCGGCCAGCCAGGTCCCAATCTCCTGTGGGCTGGGCCGTTGGGGGGCCTTCCAGGCCTGCCAGGCCGCGTCGGTGGGCTGCTCGCTCAGGATCGTTCCATTCCTATCCAGCACGACGCAGCGCCCTTTGCTGCCCGGTCCGATCAGGGCCGGGCCGATCGCCTCGACAGGCATTTCGACGCCGGTGCCGCTGCTGGCCAAGGTGAGCAGACGCAGCCGAATCGGTGCCCCCCCGCCAGCGCCGGCGGGCTGGTAGTTGGCTGCTGCCACCAGGGTGAGTGCTGGCGGGGGATCGCCAGGATCGTCAGCCGCCGGCCCCCGCTGGTAGAGACGGCCCTGACGCTCGAGTTGATCCGGCAAGGCTGGCCACGGCCCGGCCCCGGGCGAGCGGAACCAGGTTTCCAGTGAGAGCAGCGTGGCCCAACCGGCCAGGGCGAAGAGAGCCCACGGTGCCCCAGTCATGGCTTTGTGCCCTGCATCAGGCGGGTGTGGCGCAGATTCAGCTCCAGCACCAGCACCCACAGCAGGCAGGTCAGGGCCATGGCCGCCAGCGAGAAGAGATTCGCGCCCAGCCCCTCATGCCAGAAGCTGAAGCTGCGCCACTGGTCCAGGCCTTCGAGGCCGGGGCTGAAATCGGTGTAGGCCAGCAAGACGATACGCAGCGTATTGACAACGAACGCCATCACAACAGCGAGCAGGCCCAGAACGATTCCGGCTGCCAGAGAACGCCATCGCGAGGGGAAGGGCGGACGGGCAGGAGGTGGCAGCAGAATCACCAAGACCAATGCCGCCGCCAGGCAGAGCGCCATGGTGTTCACGCCCGTGCAGCTGGCATCCACCACCAGAACTTTGTCATTCAAGAGGATGTTTCTGCCCTCGGAGAAGGCAGGACGACCCAGCACCCAGAGCAGCAGCGAGGAGATCCAGGCGGTGAGCGAGGCCAGAGCATCGGTGGGCAGGAAGCGATTGATCAACACCTGGCCCGGCAGCAAAGCGCCAATCAGGCCCAGGCTGGCCAGATCAGTGGAGCGCCAGGCCAGGCCGCTGAGCAGGCCCAGCCCCAGCAGGGAAGCCAGGGGCAGCAGATGCAGCAAGGGGTCGTAGAGGCGAGCCACGCGGCTGAGCACCAGCAGGCTCCAGAGCAGCAACAGCAGGGCAGGCACCACCCTGTAGCCCGACAACTGCTGCAGGGGAGGGTTGGAACCCTGCTCTTCGCGCTCCAACAGCAGCAAGCCCCCCGCCAGCCAGGAGAGGCTGGCCATGATGGCGAAATCAGCCAAGCCCGAGCGGACCAGCAAGGTGAGCTGGGCTGCCGCAAGGGAGCAGAGCAGGGTGAGCCGAGCCCAGCCTTCCGCCGAGGCCCGGATCATGCGGCAGTCTCGCCCGAATCTGATTCGGGCTCCAGCTCGTCGTCTTCCAAAGCCTGCCTGAGCCGGCGGGCCTCAAGCACCCGCTCCACGGTGGTCTGCAACGACCGCGGCCAGATGAACGCCGCAGCGAGGTAATACAAGGAATAGAACAGTGCTGTGAGGCCAAGCCTCACCATCTGGCGGGCCAGCTGACCGGAGGCATTGGCGCGCGCCACCTGGCTCTGGCGGCGCAGGTTGGCCTCGGCCCTGGTGAGCAGCCGTTCCACTTGCTGTCGCAGCTCCGGCAGCGTGCTGTTCTGATCCAGGGGGGTTCCCTCCTGTTGCAGGGCCTGCAGGATCTGGGGCTGGCCGGCCACCACCCGCCGCAGCCGCTCCACGCTGGTTTCCCCATCCAGCTGCCTGCGGAACTCGCTCAGGCTCTCCTGGGAGGTGCGCACCTGACCCTCAAATGAAGCCGACGCGTTAGTGGAGATCTGTTGCCCCACCCCGACCACCGCCACGGCCGTGAGCAAGTAAAGCAGGGCTGCCAGGCGCAGCAGAGGCCGCAGCCAACGCGCCAGCCAGCATTCCCAGAGGGCCGGCAGGGCGTCGCCGCTGAAACCAAAGAACAGAAACAACAGCGCCACCGCTGGCAGGGTGGAGCGCTCCAGCACCTCAGCCATCACCGCCAACAGTCGCTGGGAATCACCGAACGGGGGCGGCAGCAGCGTTGTCAGCACACTGGCCAGGAACACCAACAACAAGGTGTAGGAGCAGAGGCGTCCGAGGCTGCGAGCTTTGCGACGGCTGAAGTCGTCCTGCAACTCAATTGTCATGGAGGGTGGACGACCTCAACCTGCCGCGACGTTACGACGCATGCCTGCGAATGAAGCGCGTGCGTGCGTGCGTGGAAAGACTTCAGCGGCCATGGCCTGTCCCCTGACTTGATTTCCCATACACTCAGCTCAAAGGGCTCCAGAAATGGCTTCCAGCACACCGGACACCCCAGCGCCAACCGCCTATGCGCTGCTGCCGGCGGCCACGCCCCGAGAAGAAAGTGGCGGCATTGGCCTTAATGGGATTGTTCGGATGCTGCGGCGTCGCCGCCGCATTTTTCTGATCACCGCGGTGGCCGTCACGCTGGTCGCGGGTCTGCGCGCGGTCTATTTGCGCATCAACAATCCGGTGTTTCTGGGCGGCTTCAGCCTGCTGATCTCCGATCCGATCAATGAGAGCGGCGGGGCCGGCGGGGAAGCCGGTGCCGGTACCGGCGCCATCGCTTCGGTGGCCCGCAACGTCAGCCGCAACGACGTGCCCACCTTGATCCGGGTGCTGGAGAGCCCAGCGGTGCTGGAGCCAGTGGTCAGCGAACTGCAGAGCCGTTATCCCGATCAGGCGATTCCCCAGGTGGACGTGAGCCTGGTGGCCGCCGATCCCAACCAGGCCAATCCAATCCTGGCGGCGGGTGTGCTCTCCGTGCAAGCCAGAGGTGGCAGCCCTGAGATAGTGAAGGAGACCCTGCTGCTCACAGAGCAGGCCTACCTGAACTGGGCCCTGCAGCAGCGCCGGGAGAAGCTCAACGAAGGGGTCAAATTCCTTGATAAACAGGCTCCTGATCTGCAGGCGCGCAGCACTGAGCTCCAGGGCGAACTCGAGCGCTTCCGAACCAGCAACAACGTGTTGGCGCCTGAGGCGGAAGCGGCCTCGGTACGCGGCCAGGCCGAAACGCTGCGCCAGTCGTTGGAGAACCAGCTGGCTGAGCGTCGCCGTCTGCAGCAGGTGCGCGCCGATGTGGCCGCCGGGCGGCTGACAGCCCGCACCTTCACAAGCACCGCTGGAGATGGAGGTGGCAGCGAATCAGCCCGATCGGGCACGAGCGTGACCCTTGATGTGCCCAACCAACCTCTGCTCAGCGAACTCAACCGCTTAGACGCCGAGATCGCCACGGCCCGCTCGATCTACACCGCCAATTCGCCTTTCCTGGTCAACTTGATCAGCGCTCGCGAGAAGCTGCAGCCAGCGCTGCAGCGCAAGGAACTTGAAGCGGTGGATGCCACCCTGCAGCAGCTGGACGGGTCGATCGCGGCACTGCGCTCCCAGATTGGCGGCACCGACGCCCGTTTCCGCAGCCAACCAGCGCTGCTGCGCGAATACGAAGCCCTCCAGTCCAAATTGGCCATCGCCCAGGGAAACCTGGCGAGTTACCAAAGCACCCGCGATCAATTCCAGTTGGAGATCGCCCAGAGCAACGTGCCCTGGAAGGTGATCGGCCCCACGGCGGTGAATCCAAACCCCGTGGCACCGCTGCTGGGCCAAGGGCTGCTGCAAGGCTTGCTATTCGGCGTGGCCGCCGGAGCTGGTGCGGCCCTGATTCGTGATCGCCTCGATCATGTGTTCCACTCGGCCGGTGAAGTGCGTGACGAACTCAAGGTGCCGCTACTGGGTCACATTCCCTACATTTCGTTTTTCGAAGGGGTGCGGCGCGACAAGCGCTTCCTGCTCAAAGACCTTGACGCCCAGCAGACCGGCATGGCCGGCTACCAGCGTTTCACCTATCAAGAAGCCTTCCGTAACCTCTACACAAGCCTGCGCTTCTTGAACAGCGACCGAACAGTGAAATCGGTGGCCGTGAGCAGTTCGGTGCCCTCGGAGGGCAAGAGTTTGCTGATTGTGCTGCTGGCCAAAACCCTGAGTGAACTGGGCAAGCGGGTGCTGCTGATTGATGCCGACCTACGCCAACCCCAGGTGCATCACAGGCTCGGACTGAACAACTTGAGCGGCCTTTCCAACCTGCTCACGGACCAGGGCACTGACTGGCGCTCCATGCTGCAGACCGTGCCAGAACATCCCAGTTGGCAGGTGATCACTGCCGGCCGGCGCGTGCCGGATCCACCGCGGCTGTTGAGCTCTGAGCGAATGGGCCATCTGGTCAAGGAGATTGCCGACACCGACGCTTTCGACCTGATTCTGTACGACACCCCACCAGCCCTGGGATTGGCCGATGCCTCCCTGCTGGCCGAAAACCTCGACGGCATCCTCTTGGTGGTGGGCCTGAACAAGGTGGACCGCCAGCTCCCGGCTCAGGCGGTGGAGCGCATCAAGTCCGCCGGTGCCCCGCTTCTGGGCGTGGTGACCAATTCGCGGATCGCCACGGGAGATCGCACCAACATTTACGGCTACTCAGGCTATGGCTATGGGAGTTACAGTGAGGGAGCTCAAGGACTTGATCCAAGCACCGCTTACAATTACTATTCCGATATCCATTCTGAGCCAAGCCCCTCACCCAGGGGGCTGGCTTCCTTGGCTCCCAATCGCCAAAATCTCAAGCGCTGGAAAAAGGGGCTTGACACCTGGCTCAAATAAGCCAATTCTGCACCGTGCCACTTCCGCGACTGTCCAGCTGATGAAGTCAAACGCTCAAGTCTTGTAATAATCAATTTCATGATCAGTCATTCGCCACGCTTCTTCTCTGCCCTTACTCTTGGGGCAGCTGTGGTTGGCTTCGGGCTTGTGGCGCCATAATCGGCTAATGCGCTTACGCCTGTTGCTCAAGAGTTGTTCATTTCAATCGATGTGTCTGGCAGCATCGATACATCCGAATATAACTTACAACTTGGTGGATATCAACTCGCTTTTCTTGACCCCGTTGTCCAGGCAAATATAGTCAACTCAGGAGGTATTGCTGTTGCTGTAGGTCAGTGGAGTACAACTGCTTTTGCTCCCTCCATTGGCTGGACTTTGCTCCAGACTAATGCTGAAATCACAGCTTTCGCTAATCTATTTCCCGGCCTTGCAAGGGAAGGTGACGATTTCACCTGCATCAGTTGTGGCATCAACGCAGGGGTTGCTCAGATTACAAGTAATGAGTACCACTCTTCTAATCTTGTTATTGATGTTTCAGGTGATGGAGTAGCCAATAGTCCTGGCAATGACGAAAATGCAAGACTGGAAACTGTAGCTGCTAGGAATGCTGCTGAAGCTGCTGGCATTCGGGTCAATGGCTTGCCGATTGGAGGAGGTAATGCTCTTCTTACATATTTTCAAGATAATGTCATTACAGCAGATGGGTTTGCAGTTCAGGCAAACTCTTTTGCTGATTTCGATGATGCTGTTCGCGACAAGATCGTGACAGAAGTTGTTCCCTCTCCATTCTCTGCTGTTGCAGTTGCACCATTTTTAGCATGTCTTGCTAAGCTCAGAAGACGATACACTTCAACTAGCAGCAAAAGCTCTTACAAAATGTCCTGACCGTTTAAAGCCGGATATAGTTTTAAATTTCTCTATCTTCCGTTGGTAGACTTTTCCGGAATGGTTAAAGTCATTTACCCTTTAATGCAACGGGCTGGCGATAATTTTTCCTGTTCCAATTGGGTTGATTATTAATGGTTTCGACAGATTTGGATTCCTTTTTTGTGGACAGATGACAGCTTCTAGTGGTATTGAGTTAAGAGCTAAAGAAGTGAAAGCTGCTGATCAGGCGTTCTGTTTTAAGTAAGCTGGTTGTTGTGAGCTTATAGACGCGAAAGTCACAAGCAGAAATGTGGCGCCACGGAGAAGCTTGATAGGAATGACAATTTCAGTGTGATCAAAAATCGAAAAGTACCAGAGTCTTGATCAGGTGAATTGATGGAAAAAAACAACAGTACCTGCTCTGATCCTTGGCTCTGACGGTTCGTTTCTGCCTTCTGTCCCTAGGTGTTGGCAGCATTTTCAAAAGGCACTGCAGTCGTGCGCTCCAGCCATCGACCCCAGCCACCAGGAGTAATCCAAGACCATCACAGGAAACCCAGCAGGGCTCCCACGAGGGGCTCGAGCCACGCCTGTCCGGAGTTGATCGCGGCTGGGGCAAAGATCAGCAGGGAACACACGTGACCAGGGCAACGGCCAGCAGCAGCCGGCTGAACCAGGCGCCGACGAACACCGCCGTGATCGAGGCGGCTGCACGTTGAAGGGCTGGGGCGGACGCCAGGGCAGATCAGCGCTCAACCGCAACACCGCTTCAAAGGCTTTCGGTGCCAGCAGCAGCGGTGCAGCCGGCAACGGGCCGCGCGCGGATTACCCGCCTGGATCCGCTCCAAGGGAAACACCTGCACCTCATCCTGGAACAGACAAGTGCGTGCGCCCATCAAGCGCCCATCCTTCAGGCTGATCCTGGGCAGGCAAGTGTCTCTAGTCGATAGCGAAGCCCCCACAGCTCAAGGAAGTGTCTTACTGAGCCATGGGAGAATTCGCATGCGCATCACCAGCAAGGGCCAGGTCACGATCCCCCAGGCCATTCGTGAGCAGGCGGGCTTGCATCCCAGCTGTGGGGTGCAGTTTCGGCTGGTTGGCGATCGGGTGGTGCTCGAGAAGGTGGAAGACGAGGGGCCTCAGCGCGCCCAGGAGGCGATGGTGGATTCCTATGTGCTGCTGGATGTGATCACCGGGCCCGCTGCCTAACCGCTGGACCCGTAGCGATCAATGCGCTGATCGATGGCGATGTGGCTTTTGCCTATGAAAGGATCGAGGTGGTGGATGAGGCGCTGCCGCTTCATCTTTACAACTATCGGCCGATTCCCCGAGAAGCTGCCTTTCTGGCGGCCCGCGCCCATGCCGCTTACCGCTCCAGAGGTGGCACACGCCAAATGATCCTGTCGGATGTCCTGATCGGTGCCCATGCGGTGATCGAGCGCTGCGAGCTGCTGACGCGTGATGCCCAGGGCTATCGGCAGGTCTTTCCTGTGCTGCAGCTCATCCAAGTCTGATCATCCAGCCAGCACAGGGCAATCACGAAGTGCGTCACACCTTCTAAGCGGATGCCAATTCGAAGACATGATCGCCACCTGCTGCATCGCCCGGTCGACTGGCTTGATCTATCCCTGACATGCCGTGAAGCCCTACGAGACGTCCTACAATTTGTGATACAGAAAAACTTGCAGAATGTGCTTCATGGGTGCCGTCAGCCTAAGACTGCCAGAGGACTTGGTGCAAAAGCTCAGCCAGGAAGCCAGCCTCAGCGGCCAGCCCCGCTCCCAGCTGATCCGAGAGGCCCTGGAAGCTCTCCTCTCCCGTAGGGAGCGAGAGCGCCTGGAAGCGGCCATGGAGGCCGCCGCCAGGGTGCTGGCCTCCGACCCAGCGGCCTGCGCCGAAGCCCTCGCCGCCGCAGCCGACTTCCTGCCGGCCGAGAACGAAGCCCTGGAGCGGGCGGAGACAGATCCCGTAAGTGGCGATGCCGATACACAGAACGATCTCTGGTGGCGATGATTCGCCGCGGCGAGATCTGGGTGGCGCGCCTCCACCCGAATCAGGGCGCAGAAGTAGGGAAAGTCCGTCCGGTGGTGGTGATCCAGGCGGATCCGCTTTCGGAGGCGGGGCTCGCCACAGTGCTTGTTGTGCCCCTCACAACCCAGCAGCGCCGCGGTGCCGAAGCCCTGCGGGTGAGCGTGCCCGCCCGTGATCGGCTCCTGCGCAACAGTTATGCCATGGCCGAACAGCCCCGCGCCCTCGATCGCACACGAATCGGTGAAGGCCCCCTCACCATCCTCACCAGAGCGGAGATGGCCACCCTCGAGCAGGCACTTAGGAGCGTGATGGGGATGGTCTGAATCGATTCAGCCTCCCCGCTCCTCGGCCTGCTGAACTGCCGTGGAAAACGGCACCACCCCGGCGAACACTGCCCCCATGAACAGCCGCGCCGGGCTCCAGTAGGGCGCAGAAAAGGATTCCAGCCGGACATAACCTTCACCTCATCAAGGACAGGCCTTTTCGGCTCTTAAACAGCTAGCTTGATCATCTAGCCAGGAAAAGGCCATGGCATCGGAAGTCTGGACCCTGCAGGACGCCAAGAACTGCTTCAGTGCAGTGGTGAACGCCGCCATGGCCGGTCGCCCCCAACTGGTCACACGGCGTGGCAAACCCGCCACGGTGGTGTTAGGAGTTGAGGAGTACGAACGCCTGCGACGGCTGGAGCGCTCAAACCAGCCCAGCATGGTGGAGCTGCTCCTGGAGCTGCCTCAGGACGACGGCAGCATCGAGCGCGCTGAACTGGAGCCCCGGCACTGGGAGGAGTAAGTGTTTCTACTGGATACGGTTGTCATCTCAGAACTGCGCAGGCGTGGGCGGGATCCAGGCGTGGTGGCCTGGCTCAGTGAGCAGAATTCCGATGATCTCTATCTAAGTGTGATCAGTCTTGGAGAGATCGAGCGGGGCATCGTGATTAAGCAGAAGGTTGATGCCGTATTCGCCAGGCGTCTGCAGGGCTGGCTGGAGGGATTGCTGTTGTTGTATGGCCAGCGAATCCTTCCTGTCGATGGTGCCATCGCCAGACGCTGGGGCCAGCTTTCAGCGGAGATCGGCCATGACGGCGCTGACCTGATGATCGCAGCCACGGCACTGGAGCACGGATTGCAGGTGGTGACACGCAACGTTCGCCATTTCATCCCCACAGGGGTGCAGGTGCTGAATCCCTTCAGCCCAGAATCCCCGCCAACCGTTCCACCGCTGCCGCCCAGGTGAACGCATGGCCCTGCTGTGCAAGGGCCTCTCTCCGGACCAGGTCGATGTCCTAGGGCATCAGGCGCATCCTGAGACTGCCTGAGGACTTGGAGCAAAAGCTCAGCCAGGAAGCCAGCCTCAGCGGCCATCTCCATCACCGATCCGCCTGCTGAACCGCCGTGGAAAACGGCACCGCCAGCGTGCGATCGAGCGCCACACCCCAGGCCAGCACCACGGCCGCCGCAGCCGACCCAGCCACCCCGCCACCCGCCAGCAGCGCCGCACCGATCAGCGCGGTTGCCACCAGGTAGACCAGGCACACCCGACGGTGCGACCAGCCGGCCTGCTGCAGGCGCTGGTAGAGGTGCAGCCGATGGGCCTGGAACACCGGCTGGCCGGCCATCAGCCGCCGCAGTACGCAGATCAGGGCATCGGCCAGCAACGGCACGGCCACCAGCAGCAACGCCAGGCCATCGGCAACGCCGGGAGCCTGCAGCACCACCCCGGCGAACACCGCACCAAGGAAGGTGCTGCCCACATCGCCCATGAACAGCCGCGCCGGGCTCCAGTTCCAGATCAGGAAGCCCAGCAGGGCCCCCACCAGGGGCCAGAGCCAGGACGCTCCGGAGCTGATCGCGGCTACGGCGAACACCACGGCCGAGCAACCGGCCACAAGGCCATCGAGGCCATCCATGAAATTGAAGAAGTTGATCACTGCCGTGATCGCCACTAAGGCAACGGCCAGCAGCAGTGGCGCAATCGGTGACGGCCCGACGGCCAACACTAAGGCGATGGCGGTGGCCAGCTGAGCTCCGTAGCGCAGGGCCGCCGGCAGATTCAGCCGATCATCAAGGAGCCCCACCAGCGCCAGGGGCGCGCAGAGCAGCGGAACCAACGGAAAGCCCCAGAGGCAGCTCACCAACACGAAGCCCACCCCACCGCCACGCGGCGTGGGCAGGCGGTGGGCGCTGCGGGCATTGGGCTGATCGAGCAGGCCCCGGCGCAGCAGGGGCAGCAGCACCAGCAGCAGCAGCCAGCAGCTCAGTGCCGCCAGCGGCACGCTGATCCAGGCCGAGGCGAGGGGAGTGCTCATGGCGGCGGCTGCACCTGGAACGGCTGGGGCGAACGCCCGAGCAGATCAGCAACACAAGTAAACCCGGCCAGATCCGCGCTCAAGCGCAACACCGCCTCGAAAGTTTTCGGCGACACCAGCAGCAGCGGTGACGCCAGCCACTGAAAAAAAGAGGTGGGCAGGGTGAGCAGCCGGCAGCGGGCCGCGCGCGGATCGCCCGCCTGGATCCGCGCCAGCAGGGCGTGATAGCTGAGGGTTTCGTCTCCACCCAGCGGCAGCACGGCTGATTCACTCAGGGGCGATTCCTTCGCGGTGCTGGCCATCTCACGCCCCTGTTGAAGAGCCACCGCAGCCAGATCGGCGGCGGCAATCGGCTGGCGCAGGCCCGTCTGGGCTGGAAGGGGAAGCAGCGGCAGCCGGCGCAACAAGCTTCGCAGCGCTTCCACATTGCGGTCGGCGTGATGGGCGCTGCGGCCGTGAATCAGGGTGGGCGCCAGGATCCGGGCGGGAACGCCCAGCTGCTCGCAGGTCTCCAGAAGCAGGGTCTGGGAGTGAGCCAGACGCGCCGCCAGCTCTCGATCGAAGCGGTTGGCGGCGAAGCGCTTGGTGATCACGCTCGACGACGAGCAAGCCACCACTCCCCTCAGCTCTGCGAGTGCTTCAGGCTTGTGGCGGGCCATCGCAGCCAGGAAGGGCGCCAGCAGCCAGATGGGGGCGAAGCCGATCCAGATCTGGGGCCCCGGGGGCAGGGCAGCGGCGGCGGCCTCAAGCCCTTGCCCCGAGAGATCGCTGAGATCGCAGTGGTGCCAGCACAGCCCGGCCACACCTGGTGGGCGGTGTCGCCCAAGCCCAACCCAGGAGGTGCCCGCCTGCAGCAGCTTGATCAATGCCTCAGCGCAGAGGCTGTTGGCACCGAAGATCACCAGGGTTGGCGCACCGCTCACCACAACCTGCGGCAGGGGAAGCTGGCCAGGGCAGGATCGACCGTGACCAGGGTGAGACCATCGAGTTCCGCCTGAGCGGCAAGCAGGCGATCGAAGGGATCACGGTGAGCCAGGGCGTAGCTGCCGGCCCGCAGGCCATGGCGCCAGGTCACCGGCAGAGCCACGAAGCCCTGAGCTTCCAGCAGCGTCCATCCCTCCTGCAGCAGGATGTCGGCGGAGGGCAACCGGCCCAGACGGTGCTTGGTGGCGATCTCCCAGGCCGATGCCGCACTGACGAAGACCTGCTGAGATGGATCGACGAGAGCAGCAAGCACCTGTGCGGAAAGTCGTTCCGGCTCGGCCAACCACCAGAGAAGGGCGTGCGTATCGAGCAATAGCTGCATCAGGGAAGCAAGGAGCTCTCGAAGGTGTGCAGCTCTTCCTCAGGGAGCGGAGCCAGCAACACCTCCAGCCCGGGTAGGTGTAGGCGGCCCTTCAACACACCGGGCTGCCGCCTGGGCTGGGACTCCTCCAGGGGAACAAGCCTGGCCCAGGGACGCCCACCCTTGGCGATCACAATCGTCTCGCCGGCATGGGCCGCATCGATCAGACGCGAGAAGTGGGTCTTCGCTTCATGCACGTTCACCATGCGCCTCGCTTCAGCCGGTGACTCTTCAAGTTGCATGGATTCGAAGAGACCTCTGAAATCAGGTTAGTCCACCCCTGGACCAGATCGTTCACTCCAAAGGCCAGGCGATCGGCTCCACGCCATGAGGTCATGGCTGCCGTTTCAGGAAGGCCGGGCGGCCATTCCAGCCGGTGGCGCGCCAGAACTGGGAGCGCAGTTGGTCGCGCAGGCGCCGCAGCGGGTTTTCGGCCGGTTCGTCGATGGGCACCCCCAGACCCTCCACGCGGATTCCTTTGGCGCCGAGCACGATTTCAGCGATGGTCTGGGCCCTGGGGAGATGGGGCTGATCGGTCACCAGGGTGACCTGGCCCAGCGGCAGGCTGCCGCTTTGGCTGCGGATCCAGTCGGCCAGGCAGGTGAGCTGCCCCACCGTGTCGACGCCGCAGGTGAGCGTGGTGACCCGTGCCAGCGCCGCCGGTCCCGGTTGGCGAGCGGCAATCTGCCTGCGGGCGATTCCCTGCAGGTAGGGAAAGCCCTGGATCACCAGCTGCCGCGTGGGATCCTGCTGCCAGAGATCAAGGGCTGCTGTGGTGCGGCGCGGATCCTCGGAGAGCACCACGATCGCTGCGCCGCCGGCCGCGGGCCAGAGCGTTGGCGCCAGCCAGGGCCAGGCCAGCCAGCCGCTGGCCGCCACTGCAGCCAGCGCCACCAGGGCAGGTGGTTTACGCCAGCGCACTGAGAAACCTCTGGGCGTAACGCAACAGATAGGGGAAGGGCCAGCAGCAACCAAAGGCGCGCTGGTAGGCGCGACGCACCTCTTGGAGGCGCCTGCGGTGCTGGACGCCGCTGACGCCTCCCAGCGCCATGTGGACGAGTTCAAGATCAAGCGTCTGCACCCGCAGTTGCGGATCGCGGCAGAGCTGCAAGAAGTAGTCGAGGTCTGCGGAGAGGCGAAAGCCTGGGGCGTAACGGGACAGGCGGGAACGGGCGCCTGGCCCGATCAGGGTGGCCTGGTGGGGGGGCGTCGACCCCAGAAACAGGGAACGCCGGTAGGTTCCGCGCCAGCGAAAAGCGGTGGCACGGCCTGGGCGAGAGCCCTTCACATAGCGGCCCCTGCAAACGAGCAGATCAGGCGGTGCAGCCTGTGCAGTCAGATCTTCTATTGCTGCCATGGCTCGCTCCAACACATCCAGTGCTGGTGCCCAGTCATCGGAGCCCCAGAACAGCAGCCAGTCATGCGGGGCGGCGGCGGCGAAGCCCTGGTTCATGGCCGCGAAGATCCCAGGCTCGGCTGGATCCTGCGGCTGCCAGCGGAAGCGGGCATCCTGATGGCAAAGCTGATCGAGAACAGCGCGATGCTCTGGCCCGCTCGGCCCGTCGATGAACAGCACGCTCCAGCCCGTGAACGTCTGGCGGCGCAGCGAGTCGAGCAGCCGCGGCAACAACCGGTAGGAATCCAGCGTGGGAACAATTATCAGCAGGGTGGGCTCCAACCCATCTGCTTTCAGCCTGCTCTGTTCGTTCAGCATGCTGGCTTGCGCGCAGACCGGCTCCACGCATGAGCAACCAAGCGTTCAGCTCGATCGTGATGCCCTGCCTGAATGCGGAGGCCACGATTGAGGAGGCGATCACCTCGGTGCTCGGCCAGCAGGACGCGCCACTCGAACTGATCGTGATCGATGGCGGTTCGTCCGACAACACCCTGCAGCTCTGTCGCCGCTTTGAGGATGCGCGCCTGCGGATCAGCAGCCAGAGCGATCAAGGGGTCGCCGACGCCTTGAACAAAGGCTTTGCGATGGCGAGGGGAACCATCCTTGGCTGGCTCAATGCCGACGATGTTTATGTCAACGCCAGGGCCATCAACCTCGCAGCGCGCGCTATGGCTCAGCATCAGGCCGACGCCGTGATCGGGCACAGCGCCCTGCTCGATCGTCATGGCCGGGTCAGCCGCACCACCTACACCTGGACGACCGATCTGGATCATTCTCAGCGCGGCGCCAACATCTTCACCGGCAGCCTGTTGTTCTCCAAGGCGATCTGGCAGCGTTTTGGTGGCTTCAACGTGAATCTGAAGGTGGCTTTCGAATATGAACTGAGCGATTTTCTGTTCAGTACCACAAACCCGCAGCTTGTTGATCAACTGCTGGCGGGTCTGCGTTGTCATCCCGGCAGCTTGAGTGAGCGATTCCCGCAGCTGATGCGCGAGGAAATTGCCCGGATCCGGCCATCGGTGGCAATAGAACAGCCAAGACTGGCCCAGCGGTTGCTGGCCCATGCCAGCGACGGAACCCTGCCGCGGGTGCTGCGCAATGCCCTGCACGACCGTTATGCCGGCACTCCCTGGCACACGCTCTACCAACGATCGATCCAGCAGCCCCTCCGCTAGTGCTTCAGGGGTCAACTTGGCGCTCCACGAACCCAGGGCATGGCGCCTCTCCGAGCAACCAGCCATACAGCTGGGCAGCCATGGCCGCGACCCGAGGCCAGCTGAACTGCGCTGCCACCAACGCCTGGCCGCGTGCCCCCATCGCCGCGAGCTCCGCGTCGGGAAGATTCAGCAGTTCGCGCAGACCCCGCTCGAGATCGTCGGCTGTGGGCTCCACCTTCAGCGCCGCTCCGGCGGCGTAGGCCTCAGTCAGATTGCAGGCCGGGCTGAGCAGAGCAGGCAACTGCCAGCTCATCGCCTCAAGCGCCGCTAACGGCAGTCCCTCGCTCAGCGACGGCAGCACGAAGGCTGAAGCTGCCGCCAGACACCCCTCCTTCTCGGCAGCAAAACGGGGCCCGAAGGTGAGGCAGCGATCCAGATGCGCTGATCCATGCCGGCTGAGGCGGTGCAGCGGCTCTTCCGGCCCTACCACCGCCAGCCACCAACCCTTGCGGCGCGCTTCCGGCCCAAGGCGATTCCAGGCCTCCAGCAACGGGGCCACGCCTTTCTTGGTGTGTAGTCGGCCCAGAAACAGCAGCACCCGTTCGCCGGCAGGCACGCGCTCGCTCCAGGGCGGCGGTGGACGCGGCTGGAACCGATCAATGCTTGGGGTGCCATTGGGCAGGATGGCGATCGGTCCGCGAAAGCCGAGGGCCCGGATCGAGCGGGCCTCAGAGTGGCTGAGCGCATGCAGGCAACGGGCCCGCTCCAGGGTCTGCTGTTCCCAGAGACGCCAGACCGGCGCCTTCTTCCAGCGGTGCCGGGCCAGGGCCCAGGCATCGAGCATGCCGTGGGGAGCGATCAGCACGGGCAGCTCCTGCTCCAGCAGCCGCGCCAGGCGGGTGGGGAATTGCCAGAGCCCGTGCACATGCAGCAGATCGGGCCGCAGAGCGCGCAACTGAGCGGCCAGGCGACGGTCGCCCAGCACGGGCAATTGGCCGCAACTGGCTTACCACTGCGCGGAAATCCCGCGCTGCTGCAGAGCCTCAACCAGCTGGCCAACGGAGCTATCGACACCCCCTGGAGCAATCCCGTCGGTGCGGGAGAGATGAAGGATCGAAACGGGCTCGGTAGGCAGGGGCAAGGGATCCATTCGCTGCTGGAGCATAGGCAAGGCCTCAGCGGCGCCCCACCACCAGCGCCGGATGACCCGCCACGATCACGCCCGGCTCGATCAGCCCGGAGGCCACCGCAGCCAACGCCACCACAGCTCCAGCACCCACCTGGGTGCCAGGGGCCAACATCGCCTGGGCCGCGATCCAGGCGTCGTTGTCGATCAGGATCGGCGCCACCTTCAGCTCAAAACCGGGCGAACGAACATCGTGGTTGCCGGTGCAGAGATAGGCGCCCTGGGAGATGCAGACCCGATCGCCGAGCGTCACTGACGCCAGGTTGTCGATCCACACCGCTTCCCCCAGCCAGCAGTGGTCGCCCACCACCAGGCGCCAGGGACATTTCACGCGCAGCCTGGGTTTGAGCCGACCACCGGCGCCGATCTGCGCCCCGAACAGCCGCAGCAGCCATTGGCGCCAGGGCGTGCCCGGCAGCTCTGAGGCCAGCAGCGGTAGCCCGACCAACAGCCAGAGGGCCTGGCGCCAACGCGGGGCTCCAGGAGTCCACCAGCTGGGCAGGCGGTAGTGGCCGAGGTCTTGCACGGGCCGGGGCAAAAGGGGATCCATCGCTAGCATTAAGTCATCGCTGTGCTGGCAAAGTGATGGCAACGATCAGTGTCAGAGGACTGGATGATTCGCAGCTGGAGCGCCTGAAACAGGAAGCACGCGCTGAAGGTGTGAGCCTGAACCGCAGGGTGCTGCAGGTGTTGCAAGGATCCACGGCAACACCAAAATCGGGTTCTCACCATGATCTAGATGCCCTGATCGGTGCCTGGAATGACGAAGACGCAGCAGAATTTGCCGCCGCCGTTGCCCCATTTGAGGCCATCGATCCAGCCCTCTGGAAGTAATGCGGCCGATCGCTCTCGATACCAACACCTATGCCGCGTTCCTGCGAGCGGAACCAGTGGCCACCAAAGTGTTTGAGAGTGCAGATGTACTCCAGCTGAGCACCGTGGTTCTGGGGGAATTGCTTGCGGGGTTTGCCTGCGGATCACGGGAAGAGCGCAACCGCGATCAACTGGCGCAATTTCTGGCTTCCCCACGGGTCAGTGCCATGCCCCTAACGAGCACAACCGCCGACGCCTATGCGTTGATCTACCGAAGCCTTCGCAAGCGCGGCACCCCCATTCCAACCAATGACCTCTGGATCGCCGCGTCTTGCCTGGAGCACGGCACAGCCTTGTTCAGCTACGACAAGCACTTTGCTGTTGTTGAAGGGTTGCGCTGGGGTCAGAGCCTGGAAGCGTTTCTCCCCTGAGTTGACAGAGCATCGAGCTGGCAGGCAAGAGCCAGCGCCAGAAAGGCAGCCCCGCGCGGAAACCTGGGATAGCCATGGGCCTGGTGAACGGCTTGTTCCAGCCCACCAGCAAAAGAATCCAGGCTGAACGCCTCTAGCCGCCGGCGAGCTTCAGCCAACATCCCTAGGCGTTCGGAGAGGGGCTGGGCTTCGGCGCGGTGCAGGGCGACGGTGAGCTGGGCGGGGTCGGCTGGATCAAACAGCCAGCCCGTTTCGCCGGGGGTGATCAGATCGGCCGCGCAGCCGCAGGCCGTGCTCACGATCACCTGCAGCCCTGCCGCCATCGCTTCATTCACCACCAGCCCCCAGGTGTCTTTGCGGCTGGCCAGCACCAGGGCTGAGGCCTGGCCGTAGGCGCAGGCGATCGTCTCCTGGTTGCGGAAGGGCTCCACGCCAACCTTCTCCGGCTGGGGCAGCCGGGCGATCGCCTCGCCCAGGGCTCTTGCCTGCGGGCCCTCGCCACCACCGCCGATCAGGCGCAGGCCCCAGCGGCCACCCTGGCGCTGATAGGTGGCATAGGCGGCCAGGAGCCCGTCAAGGTTCTTCTCGGGGATGGCGCGACCCACCCAGAGAAAGTGCGGCACCCTTTTCAGTGCTGACGCCTCGCTGCGGGCGCGGGTTGCCGCGGACGCAAAGAAGGCGTTATCCACCACATCCCACGGCTGAACAATGGCTGCTGCGGGAAAACCCAGCTCCAGGAGATAGGCGCGGCTTTCCTGGCCAGCCACGAGAGCGGCGCTGTAGTGGCGGAGCAGCAGGCACTTGCTCCACTCCCTGAGCCGCTGCCGCGGCGCATCTCGCCAGCGGCTGTCGGCAATCAACACCGCAGGAATATGGCGGCGCCGGGCCTGCCAGAGCAGCTGCCGGTAGGCACGGTCAGCCCAGCCCACCGTGAGCACGACATCCGGGCGCAGGTTGTCGAGCAGGGCGGTGAGTTGTTGCTGCAGGGAACGCGCGCCAGGATCCTGCTCCGGCCCGGCGGCACCCTGGAGCGCATGGCGGCAATAGTTGCCGGCAGGCTCAAAACTCCAGGGATATTCCTGCGAATGGGGCCGGGTTTCGAGCACCTCCAGATCGAGAGGGGCAAGCGCGGCCTGGAAGCGGGCGTCGTGATACGGGCCGATGCGGTGCAAAGCCAGCAGGGCCTTCATGCGTCGATCGTCCCCAGCGCCGCCAGCAGACGCTCGCCATAGCGGGCCCAGCTGTACTCCTGGGCCCGCTGGCGGGCCGCTGCTGCCATGGAATTCCGTAAGGCTCTGTCCGCCAAAAGCTGCTCGATGCGATCGGCCAGGGTTTCAGCGTCGCGGATCGGCACGAGAAAGCCCTCGATGCCGTCGCGGATCACAGAGCCGCACTGGGGCGTGGTGATTACCGGCAGGCCAGAGGCCATGGCCTCCAGGGCCGAAAGCGCCATGCCTTCGGCGAGGGTGGGCAGCACGAACAGATCAGCGCGGCGGAACTCCTGCTGGATCTGGCTGCGGGGTATCGCTCCGAGATAGGTGGGGCCCAAGAAGAGGGGATCGCTCACGTTCACCAGCTGCGGACCCACCACCCGGCACTCAAAGGGCAGGCCCTTCGCCTCCAACAGGCGGCAAGCCGCCGCCAACACGTGGCTGCCCTTGCGCAGGCCCACCTGCCCCACCATCAGCACCTGGCCAGGCTGAGGATCGGGCTCCAGTGCCAACCACTGCTCCGGCACGCCATAGGGAACGATCCGCAGCCGGGCTGGATCACAGCCCAGCGACACGGCGCTCTCCAAACAAGCGGCTGACGGCACCAGCACCCGATCACACAAGCTCCATTTTTCAAGGCTGCGGCTGAGGTCCCTCGCCACGGTGGCTTCGCCCAAGCCGCCGCGTTCAATGCCGGGATAACGGCGCTGTTCGTCCAGCAGCAGCTGGCCCGCAGCTGGATCCAGGAACTGCTCATGCAACACCTTCAGGCCCCACGCCTTGGCTTGGCGGACGGCGTCAAGGTCGTTGTGAACGAAGTTGGTGTAAACGGCTTCTGCCCCGGCGAAGCGCTCGCGCAGGGCACGCTGCAGCAAGGGAGCGGCGCTGTCGCGGCGGCAGAGCGTGGCGAGCGGCTGGTCGCGAACCAAGTGACGGGGCAG
>Ga0222680_1000147_pt1 | contig 29607 bp, 30 predicted proteins | sample AntAcemetage1004_FD_181146 | JGI IMG/M metagenome (GOLD analysis project Ga0222680, IMG submission 181146) | Saline water microbial communities from Ace Lake, Antarctica - #1004 | ecosystem: Environmental > Aquatic > Non-marine Saline and Alkaline > Saline | place: Antarctica: Ace Lake... | reverse complement strand
TGCATCTTTCCTACGGGGGGAACCTATTTGCACTAGTCGATGCGGCATCGATCGATCTGCAAATTGACAGGGAGCACCTGCCCGAACTTGTCGAGACCGGGATAGCGATCCGTAGCTGGTCAAACCGGCAGACCAAGGTGCATCATCCAGAGACAGGAGCACTGCTGACGATCGATCTTGTCGAATTCTACGAGGCGGGCGATCCGGACAGGAATGTAGTCGTATTCGGAGACAGGCAGGTTGATCGTTCACCATGCGGAACGGGGACGTGCGCCAAGATGGCCTTTCTACATGCAACGGGAAAACTTCCTGTTGGGAAGGACTATCACTATCAAGGCATCCTGGGCACAGAATTCACCGGAAAGGTCGCGGCAGAAACGACGGTAGGGAACGTTCCGGGAATCATCCCAGAGATAACGGGATCCGCGTACGTGACCGCGATCGGCTCCCTTATCCTCACAGACGACGATCCATTTCCCTCCGGTTTCGACCTGGAGCGAGAAGATCCGTGAGTGTAGTATCTCCTCCGACCATAGCCTGTTTGATCACTTCGGAATCTTGTTCAAGTGCAAACGGCAAGTGGGTGCCGTTAGGCTGTGACGGGGAAGTATCTACGATCGTAGGGTTTTGTGAGCAAGTGGACACTTGCTTCAATTTTCGCGGTACCTGGGAAGAGGAAGGTGATGGTCCTTAAATGTTACTAGGTATTGATATTGGCGGGACGTTTACCGACATCGTCATGAGCGATGGCGAAGAGTTTCGCTTGTTCAAGGTTTCCTCAACACTGCGTGATCCGGCTGCTGGGGTTATCGAAGCCTTGTCGCGACTCATCGACCAAGGGGTGATTTCCCCTGATCGAGTGAGAGAGATCAGGCATGGATCGACAGTGGCAACGAACGCTCTTCTGGAAGGGAAGTGGGCGAGGACCGCTCTGGTTACGACGCGTGGATTTCGCGACGTACTGGAGATTGGTCGTCAGAATCGCCCGAAGCTGTACGATCTCTTCTTCGTGAGTCCTGTCCCGATTGTACCGCGCGATCTTCGCTACGAGGTTGCCGAACGGTTGGACCACCTAGGAAAGGTGATTCAGCCACTTGTCGAAGAGGATGTGGAGCGGTTGATCCCGCTCTTGCGCGAGCAGGGCGTGAAAGCAGTCGCCGTGGTCTTCCTGTTCTCCTATCTCGATCCGTCACATGAGTGTGCGGCGCGCGACACCATCGCTTCTGCTCTGGGTATGCCGGTGACCATTTCAAGCGACGTATTGCCTGAGTTCCGCGAGTTCGAGCGGACCTCGACTACCGTGGTCAGTGCCGCCCTTCGCCCGGTTATCGGTGACTACTTCACATCGCTCGAATCCGAAGCACGAGGCAGCGGCCTGTCCACACGTTGGCAGATCATGCAGTCGAACGGGACACTTACTCGTGCCGATTATGCCCAGACGAACCCAGCGCGCATCCTTCTCTCCGGCCCAGCGGCGGGCGTTGAGGGAGCGCGAGTCGTCGGCAGGATGGTGGGGATCTCCGACCTGATCACGCTTGACATGGGAGGGACAAGCTGCGATGTCTCGCTCATCCAGAATGGTGCGGCCAATCAGACTACGGCTGGACAGGTTGGCGATTATCCAGTCGCCCTTCCCATGGTTGACATCCACACGATAGGTGCTGGTGGGGGGAGCATGGCTTGGATCGACCGAGGCGGGGCCTTGCGTGTCGGCCCACAGAGCGCAGGTGCCGATCCTGGCCCGGCTTGCTACGGACGTGGCGGTATAGAGCCTACCGTAACGGACGCCCACGTTGTGCTGGGGCACCTCCTCCCCTCTCACCCTTTGGGCGGCCTCGATCGCCTCGATCTCGAGGCCTCAAGGATCGCGATCGAGAGGGTAGCGAGTGGCCTCGGTCTCGGTGTAGAGCAGGCAGCGTTAGGGATACTCGAGATAGCCGATGCCGCCATGGAGCGAGCGATACGTGTGATCTCGATCGAACGCGGCTACGATCCGCGACAGTTCTCCCTCCTTGCTTTCGGTGGAGCCGGCCCACTGCACGCTGTCTCCGTCGCTCGAAGACTGGGGATCAGCAGAGTGATCGTTCCAGGAGCGGCAGGTGTCCTATCGGCGTTCGGCCTCGTCGCCGCCGACATTGGACACGACTTCAGCCAGGGAGTCGTGCGGTCGCTGGCGGAGATCGAGCCTAGAGAAGTCGGGGATATCCTGTCAATGCTGCGCGATCGCGCACATGAAGAGCTCTTGGCAGAGGGTGTGGACAAGATGGCGATCCGCTTCCATGTATCAGCCGATCTGCGCTATTTGGGGCAAGCCCACGAGCTAAACGTAGCGCTCTTCGACGCGGAGGATGCAGCGTATTGGGCGATTGACGCGGCCTTCATGAGCAATATCGCATCGCTATTCCACGCCGAGCACCTGCGAAGGTACGCTCACGCAGAAGACGAGCAACCAGTGGAGCTTGTCGCCCTGCGCTTGCGTGCAATGGGCCCTCCATCGCAGCCACCGCGCACGCGAATGCTCAGTGAGGAAGCCGCGGCGCATGAGGAAGTGGCGGTGGAGTCTTGGTTTGCAAAGGATGGCCCCGTGGAGACACGGATTCTAAGACGCAGCGACCTCTCTGTGGATAGCGAAGGTCCTGCGATCGTGTACGGTGATGATGCGACAACGCTCATCCCGCCGGGGACGCAGGGAAGGATCGACCAGTACGCAAATATGATCCTGGAGATCTCATGACAAGACAGAAGCCTTTTGTCGATCCGATTACGCTAGAAGTGTTGCGACACGCCCTCGCTGCCGTCTCCGAGGAGATGAACGCCAACCTGATTCGCAGTGCATACAGCCCGAACATCAAGGAGCGCCGCGATTGCTCCTGCGCGGTCTTCAATCGAGATGGAAGGATGATCGCCCAGGCCGAATCGATCCCCGTCCACCTCGGGGCGATGCCCTTCTCCGTTGCTGCGGCGATCTCCAAGACGGACACATTTTATCCCGGTGACGTGATCGTGCTAAACGATCCTTACTGCGGCGGCGCGCACCTCCCCGACATCACCTTCATTGCGCCCGTCTTCGTCGATGGCGATCTGTTTGCGTTCGTTGCCAGCCGTGCCCACCACGCCGACGTAGGCGGAAAGGAGCCAGGAAGTGTGGCCGGAGACACGACGGAGATTTACCAGGAAGGGCTGCGCATCCCACCAGTACGTCTCTGGCGAGAAGGACATCTCGATCAGGACATGACCGATCTCATCTTGCTCAATGTGCGCACTCCTGGAGAGCGCCTGGGTGATTTACGCGCGCAACACGCCGCCTGTGAAACGGGGATCGCTCGGGTGCAAGCGTTGGCAAATCGATTCGGATCGGATCTACTCGAAAACGGGATGAAGGCTGTGATGGACTACTCCGAGCGACGAATGCGTGAGCAGATCAGCGAGCTACCGGATGGAATGGTGATCTACGAGGACCACCTCGACGGCGACGGGATCACCGGCAATCCGATACCGATCAGGGCGAGTGTGACGATTGATCAAGAGACGATTCGGGTTGATTTCACCGGCACATCTCCATCCGTCGCCGGTCCGGTGAATGCGGTCTACGCCGTGACCGCGTCGGCGACGTACTTCACAATCCGTGCGCTAACCGATCCAGACATCCCGCCAAACGCCGGTTGCTATCGCCCGATCGAGATCGTCGCCCCGCAAGGAAGCGTGGTAAATGCCGATCCACCATCACCGGTCGTTGGTGGCAATCTGGAGACATCGCAGCGGATTGTCGATGTCATCCTCGGCGCGTTTTCCAAGCTCTGTCCAGAGCGTGTGATCGCCGCCTGTCAAGGGACGATGAACAACATTACGATTGGTGGAATAGACCCACGCACCGGAAAGCCGTACGCACTCTACGAGACGATCGGTGGCGGATTTGGCGCGCGACCAAGCAGAGATGGCGTCGATGGAGTGCACTCGCACATGACAAACACCCTAAATACGCCAGTTGAAGCGTTGGAAAACGCGTACCCTCTGCGCGTCGAGCGCTACGAACTTATTCAAGGAAGCGGGGGTGCCGGCCGCTACCGCGGGGGGTTGGGGATTCGCCGCGACATCACGATCCTCGACCACGCGGCTCGCGTATCGCTCCTCACCGAAAGACGAGTCTCGCGTCCCTACGGGCTGAACGGGGGTGAGCCGGGAGCGGCAGGGGAGAACGTGCTGATCCGCGATGACGAGGAGACGCCGCTTCCTGAGAAGGGAACAGTTACGGTACGCCCAGGGGAGACGGTGAGCCTGCGAACACCGGGCGGCGGCGGATACGGCGCTTCCTCAGAGCGCGATCCACAAGCTGCAGAACGTGATCGCCGTGAGGGGAGGATATGATTATGGTCTTCGGCCTTGTTGGTCTGGAACGAAGTATTGAGTAAGTGTATCATTCTGCGACGTATCTGTCCGCGGAGCACAAACTAGCGCTGGTGAGGAGAAGATGACAACATATCGCATCGATAACCACCCCATCTTGCCAATTCCCAGGCAAGAGACGGTAACGTTCTTCTGGCAAGGTCAGGAATTGTCGGCAAACAAGGGAGAGATGATCGCCTCGGCTTTGTTCGCCAATGGAGTCCGTATCTTCGGTCATCATCCAAAGGACGGGGCACCGCAGGGGATATTCTGCGCTAACGGTCAGTGCTCCCAGTGCCTGGTGATCGCGAACGACGTTCCGGTGAAGTCGTGCATGACCGAGGTTCTGCCCGGAATGCGCGTCGAGCCGATCGATGAGCTGCCACGCTTGCCGCAAATTGACAGCGTCCCCGCGATACACGGGATCGAGACAATCAAGGTTGATGTATTGATTCTCGGAGGCGGTCCGGCCGGGCTATCGGCGGCAGCAGAGCTGGGCCAGCGCGGGATCGATGTGCTGTTGATCGACGACAAGGATCGCCTTGGGGGAAAGCTCGTCCTGCAGACGCACCGCTTCTTCGGCTCGTTCGAGGCGGTGCACGCAGGTACGCGTGGAATCGACATTGCCTCCATCCTCTCAGGTGAGATAAAAGGCCTCCCTTCGGTGAAGATCTGGACAAACAGCACGGCCCTTGCCGTCTTTAGCGACAAGAAGGTCGGTGTGCTGCGTCGCGGGGACGAGTACGTGCTCATTGAGGCGCAGATTCTTCTCGTCGCCACAGGAGCGCGAGAAAAATCGCTTGTATTCAAGGGAAACACTCTCCCGGGCGTGTATGGAGCCGGCGCCTTCCAGACACTTGTCAATCGTGATCAAGTGCGCGCGGCGGAGCGACTGTTCATCATCGGTGGAGGGAACGTCGGACTTATTGCCGGGTATCACGCGTTGCAGGCGGGAATCGAAGTTGTCGGCCTCGTCGAAGCGCTTCCCGAGTGCGGCGGTTACAAGGTGCACAGGGACAAACTCGCTCGGCTTGGTGTGCCAATCTACACGTCACACACCGTCATCTCCGCCAATGGCAACGATCAGGTGGAGTCAGTAACGATTGCCAAAATCGACGATAAGTTCCAACCCATCCCAGGCACGGAGAAGTCCTTCGCTTGCGATACGGTGCTCATCGCAGTTGGTCTCGATTCGGTGAACGAGTTTACCTTTAAGGCTCGCGAGTACGGGATGAACGTGTTCGACGCCGGCGATGCGGAAGAGATCGCCGAGGCCTCGGCAGCGATCTTCTCTGGACGAATCAAGGGAAGGATGATCGCCCGCGAACTTCAAGAAACAAACGAAGAGATCCCAGAGGAATGGTCGCACACGGCACAGCTTCTTAAGTCAAAACCGGGAAAGGTCGGTCGTGAGAATATCCCGCCGTGGGAGGAAGGGGTCTTTCCGATACTTCACTGCTCGCAGGAGATACCGTGCAACCCGTGCAGTGCCGTCTGCCCCAAGGGCTTGATTAAGATTGATAAGACAGACATTCGCCAGCGTCCGCAATTCATCGACGACCCACATCAGTGCCTGGGATGCGAACAGTGCGTCGCCATCTGCCCGGGGTTGGCGATCACCCTGGTCGACTATCGTCAAGATCAAGAAATGCCAACGGTAACGATTGCCTACGAATTCCCACTGGAGAGCCTCAAGGTAGGAAAAAAAGTGACGGTGACCGATTCTGTCGGTGAGATCCTCGGCGATGTGGTCGTGGAGGATCTGCGCTCGATCGTGCGTAACAACCACACCGTTCTCGTCAAGGTGAGTGCGCCGAAGGAATACGCCAAACGTATCGCTGGGATCAGGATTCAAGATCCATCGATCTGTCAGTCGCTTCCACGAATCGAGGAACGCATGGAGGATGATACAATCGTCTGTCGCTGCGAACGGGTTACCGCGGGTGAGATCCGTGCCCTGATACGCGGCGGCTGCCGCGATATGAACGAGATCAAGGCGGACACCCGTGCTGGGATGGGGGCGTGCGGAGGGAAGACATGCACACCACTGATAGAGCGCATCTTCCGCGAGGAGGGAGTTCCGCTCTCTGAAATAAAGGAGAACGTGAAGCGACCGCTTTTCGTTGAGGTTCCGCTTGGCGTTTTCGCTGGCGCGAATTCCAAGGATGTCGAGGAGGCGGGCGATGAATAGCTACGATGTGATCATAATCGGTGCGGGGAGCGTCGGCGTACCAACTGCAATGTCCATGGCGAGAGCCGGCCTGAACATCCTCGTCCTCGACAGTTTCGCCAGCCCCGGGCAAGGGTCGAACAAGGCGGCGATCGGCGGAATCCGCGCTACCCATTCCGACCCGGCCAAGATCCGCCTCTGCCTGCGCGCTCTGGAGGTTGTCTCAACATGGGAAAAGAAGTACGGCCAAGACATCGAATGGACCGAGGGCGGTTACAGTTTCGTCGCCTACCGGAAGCATGAGGAAGAGACGTTCAAGGACCTCCTCAAGACGCAGCATGAGTACGGCCTGGATATCGATTGGTACAACAAGGATGAATTCCTGAAGATTGTCCCTTCCTTGAACCCAGACCGCCTCACTGGCGGGACGTTCTCCCCACACGACGGGTACTGCTCCACCCTCTTACTCGGGCGTGCGCTCTACGAGCAGGCGGTGCAAGCCGGAGCCGAGTTTCACTTCAACGAACAAGTGACCGCAATCGACATTCACGAGGGGCGTGTGCGCGGGGTGAAGACCGATCGCAACGAGTACGCAGCACCAGTCGTAGTGAACGCCGCTGGCCCGTGGGCAAATGAGATCGGAAGGCTGGTCGGCCTCGATCACCCGGTGAATCCCGATTCACACGAGGGGGGTATCACCGAGCCGGTTGCGCACTTCCTCAATCCGATGGTCGTCGACGTTCGTCCCGCCCCCGGTTCGGCCAACTACTATTTCTATCAACTCGCCACGGGCCAGGTTGTCTTTTGCATAACCCCCAGCCCGTCGATATGGGGCTTCGATCGTCGTGAGACGAGCACGTTCCTGCCGATGGTTGCTCGCCGCATGGTCGACCTGATGCCTATACTATCAAACATTCGCGTGCGTCGTACCTGGCGTGGCTTATACCCGATGACCCCCGATGGATCGCCTCTTGTGGGGCGATCAGAGGAGATTAGTGGGTACATCATGGCGATCGGGATGTGCGGTCAGGGATTCATGCTTGGTGTGGGGCTGGGAGAACTGCTGGCGCGCCTGGTCACAGACGAACTAACGTCAGATGATGAAGAGACACTACAGATCCTCTCCGCGTATCGCGAGTTCCATGGGCAAGAAGCATTGAAGTAGGCGATCAGCAGGACTGTCATAATGTAAGATCCTAAGAGCTTAGGAGGAAATAATGCAGATTGGAGCTGTAGAACGTGTAAGATTGGGGATATTCCCCACGCCGCTGGTGGATCTGAAGGCACTCTCCGACCTTTTGGGCGGGCCGCGTATCTTCATGAAGCGTGACGACCTGGATGGACTGGGCATGGGCGGGAACAAGCTTCGCAAGCTCGAATACGCGATGGCCGATGCCATCGCACAAGGGGCAACGACGGTCATCACCACCGGTGCTGTGCAATCGAATCACTGTCGCCTTACCGCTGCAGCGGCGAACAAGTTGGGGATGAAGTGCCAGCTCATCCTCTCAGGGGAGGAGCCGCAGATCGCCACCGGAAATCTCTTACTCGACAAGATTCTCGGTGTAGAGGCGATCCACTATGTTCCACTTCTGAGTCAGGAAGAGAAGGAATCGGCCGCACACGATCCAGTGGAGGAGAAGGTCACAGAGATCGAGAAGCGGCTCAAACGGGACGGCGAGGTCACTTACTATGTTCCCAACGGGTGCCGCGCGCTACACGGGGCGCTCGGATACGCGGGCTGCGTGTGCGAGGTGGTCGAGCAGATGCACGGCCTCAACCTCGCCCCCGATTACTTCCTTTCAGCATGTGGCTCCGTGAGCACGCAGACCGGCCTCATACTGGGAAGCGAGCTCTATTGTCAAGCACAGGCAAAGGTGATCGGAATCAGCGTCTCGCGGGACAAGGACTACATAGTCAAGAAGCTCGCATCATCCCTTGCTGAGGCGCACGCCTACCTTGGCGTGGAGGATCTTCCAGAAGCGGAGATCATCGCCTACGACGAGTACATCGGAGAGGGTTACGGGATTCCTACCAAGGAGATGAAGGAAGCTGTCTCTCTTGTCGCGCGCAAGGAGGGCATATTCCTCGACCCGGTGTACACGGGGAAGGCGATGGCTGGGTTGATTGATCTAGTCCGCTGTGGAGAGCTGCACAAAGGGGAGAGCCTAGTCTTCATCCACACGGGTGGAGTGCCGGGAATGTTCGCAGAAGCGCAGGTGGCAAGCCTGCAGTTCTAGCAAGGAAAGACTAGTCAGGCAAAGAAGAACGGGCGGCCGCGTATGGCCACCCGTGATGTTGCTGCTATATGAGATCCGTTTACTCTGCAGTGCAGATGCCGGTGCCGTTTCCGCGACCCATTCCGCTGCCATTAGCCAAACGCTGGCCGTAGCCGTGCGCGGAACCAAGCCCGTTGCCGTCTCCCAATCGCTGCCCCTGTCCGTTTGCCGCACCGTATCCTGTTCCGTCCATCGGTGCTACCCAATCAGCATCCTCACAGTTGATGATGCCATCGCCGTCTGAATCCTGTTGGTTAAGGAAAAGCTGCGTTCCGTCTGTCTGATTCGCTCCTTGCACCGCGTTTGCCGCACCGTATCCGTTGCCGGCAAACACTGCCAGGCCAATCACGAGAATGCTTAGCGCCAGAATACTGATAGTCACTGTCTTGATCTTCTTCATCATGTCCTCCTTTTGGACTTGAGATTTATGGTATATTAGCCGGCTCGTATGGAGCCTGGGTGAAGGACTTTTCTAGAACTTGTCGGGATGAACAGGAGAATCGAAACGCTGAGCTTTTCTCCTCTAGCCACACAGTGCTTCCAGCACGCTTCGGAAACGTGATTCACAGCAGAGTTTTCTTGCTTAGCGCAGGAGGATATGATGATTGCATGAGCAAGCCTGGATTGATCAAGGATCTCGTTGCACTTCAAGAGCAGATGCGACAGTGCCGTTCTTGCGCGGAAGCTGGCTATCCGATCACCGCAAGGGCGATCTTCTCTGGAGCGGTGATTGCACAGATCATGATCGTCGGGCAGGCACCGGGTGGACGAGAGGTTGATCTCGGTCTCCCCTTCTCCGGCCCGGCAGGAAGGAGGCTCTTTTCGTGGCTGGCGCGGGCAGGGTTTGAAGAGGAGCGGTTTCGCCAGGAGCAGTACATCACCGCGATCACCAAGTGCTTCCCCGGAAAGGGAAGATCGCGTGGGGATCGTGTTCCCACCGCTGCAGAACGCAAGCTGTGCCTGCCTTTCCTCGCCCGTGAGATTGAGATCGTGCAACCGGAGCTGATCATTCCCGTGGGAGGGGTAGCGATCAGGCACTTCCTCGGCAAGGTGCGACTCGATGATGCCATCGGGCAGATCTACGAGAAGGATGGACGCTCGATCATCCCCCTTCCTCATCCTTCAGGCGCAAACATCTGGCTGAACCGCTCCGCAAGCAAGGTTCTTCTACAGAAGGCGTTGCTACTGGTGAAAAAGGAAAAATAGGACGCGGCTGCTCTTCTCATGGACCGAATTGCCACCTAGCATAGCCGCGGGAGGGATTGACGGTGAGATGTTCAAGTGAGCTCCTGCGACTGGACAAGTGTGTCTTGCAAAGATTCCAGGTAATGATGGGTGATGAGTGCTGAGAAAGAGCAAGAACACTCTCCTGCAGAGGTCTGTCTGATTAAGAAACGCAGACAGGGGCAAAGGCCTGTCTGTTATCGTTCTTTGACGGACAGGATGCCAAGGAAAGCCTGATCGAGGGGAAAGAGCAAAAGAGACAGGGGCTATGCAAGCTCTTACAACGAAAGAGTGGGCAGGCAGGTGTTTGATCTCAGTCTAAAGTCTGGCGACATACAAGGTTCATACAAACTGCAATCCTGAAACTTTCGACGGTTGATTAGATTGCATTCTTCGTGCTTTTCGTAATGAGTCTTGCTTGGATTCGGGCGCGAGCGCGTGAGGGAACACCTCTCTATCCTTTGCTGTTGCATCTTCGTTACCTACTCCAACCAACGAGGGATCTTCCTTGTCAGCGTATTGGGTACATTGGACATAGATGGACGCTAGAATTGGGTGTGCAGGCCGGAAGTAGTCAGAACGGTAGCCAATACCAACAGTTTGTGGGACAGATGCGCCATCCTCCCACAAGCTAGGACAGTATCCAGAGTGCAAGCACAGGGATGCTGCAGCTCGCGTTTACGAGGTCAGTCTGGAGAGGGCAGCCCACTCGAACTCCCTGTCACACCGCAAATGACGGAGGTTCCACGATGCAGCGCATTGGGGTAGGTGTCAGCAAGACTGCTGCTCTTGCGAGAAGCTCTGCTGTGCTCCGCTCTGAGTACAGCAGACATCAGACAGGGTGAGAGAAGTTCCCGGAGTGCAGTGCCCCGCTCAAATCGTCTGATCAGCCTCACCGGCAACTCAATTATCGATCAACATCCGGCTTTCTGCGAAAGAGTTTCTTCAGCGCACGTCGTCGCTTCTCAGCGCGGTTTCTCCTCTTGGCACCGCGTGTAATGTCCCTTGGGATACGGGGTTTGGTGGGGCGTGAGAGATCTTCCAGTTTCTCTCTCAAGTTGTGTAGCGCGATCTGTTTATTGCGATACTGGCTGCGTTCCTTCTGGCAGACAACGACGATCCCCGTTGGCAGATGCCGGAGCCTTACGGCAGTCTCACGTCGGTTCACATTCTGGCCTCCAGGGCCGCTGGAGCGAAACGTCTCCACCTCGCACTCGGCGAGGAGATCTTCATCAGACTTGGGAATTATGAAATCTGCCATGGTCGCCCCCTTGTCGATAGTAGTTGATCATTGCTCAACAAGAGCCACTGATAGTCGCTGTTCCTGCGGTCACCTGAGTGTTCGCCTCATTGAGCATCGTCTTTAAGCAATCCCAACGCCAGAAGTTGCTTTCGCAGGATGAATATCGTATTAGGAGTGGCCCAACCGTGATCTCTTATCTTGTCGATTGCGGAAAGGACCCGCAATGCAGCTTCCTCTGGAGACACGTGACCCAGTTCAACGAGCTCGTTCACAAGCTTGTAGGTCTCCGCCGCGGGATCTAAGTACTCTTCGGTCCTCACGGGCCAGCCCAACTCAAGGCTGAACCAGAACACACGTCTCCGGTCAAACACGCGATCGCGACTCTCATGGTGGTTAGTGATCACTGACTTGACGCAGCAGACGAATTTTTCCGCTGGCACAGCCATGTCTACACATTCATCTTGTATCACAGTTACCTGTTTGTCGCTGATTTCCCCAAAGAAGAGATCTGAGAACTCTCGATTCTCCTCAACTTGCGTTCCTGGCGGCAAATATCCTAAGCTCGCAGCGTCCTGGAACAGGCAGTTGTATCCCTTGCTAGTAAACGTGTTATAGTCACGCAATACTGTTCCCAAAGTAACGGTTATCTGGCCGTCTACTCGAAATATCTGACCGAGCACGTCAAGCTCGTACTGATCCAGTACGCTCGTGCTTTGAAGCACATAGATTGTAGTAGTGGTAGTAAACGAAGGGGACTGTTCCATAGATCCCCGCCACACCCAATAATCGCCGGCCTCCCATCCACTTGCCAATAGGGCAACACTTGGCAAGATGGCTAGAATGGTCAACACGAGAGCTGCTTGTGCTAGCTGCTGCTTCATCGTGATCACCTTCAAGCTCATCCTAACCACAGAACACGAGTCCTGCAAATCCGCAGCGCTAATATACGTAATGGTGCGTTATCAGGTCTCTTAAGGCGATACATAGATTGATCGGGCAGTCGTTGTAGAACGGGCCCGTTAAGCTCGAACCACCGCTTGAGTCGGTACTGATCGACGAGCGCCACCACAGTAAGTGCAGCGGAGAATCCCAGCTTCTTGACGAGGGCTGACTCGTCGGCGACTACAAACGAGTAAGCCCGCAGATTCGCCGCGCTGGCGGCGCGCGTCCCCGCGTGCAGGATCAGCTCAATCGTTTCATCGAGTACAGGTTGGGGTTGAACTTCCGGATTGAGCGATGGTTGAGTAGAGAGTCGATCATTGGGTTTGACATGCTAAGGATCTCCATAACAAGGATCTGACGAATAGTGTATCGCAGGCAACGATGGGGTTGACCCATGGCTCAATTCGTGTGCCCGCATGAAAAGCGGGGAGATTGCACAATGCGACCTACATGTTAGTTAAAACAACACATATCCAGGGAAGTCTAATGTTAGCTTGCGGAGCCTGACCCGCAAGCTACTCGTTAAGACGGACTGTGAAATCGACGTCTGGGAAGAACTTTGCGGTGGGATCATCCTGGGAATGTCACTGGCCGGGTTAGTATCCCCGGGAGAGGGTCACCTGGTGTCCCCGGGGTAGTGGCCAGCTTGCTCTCTGGTTCCAGGATCCGAGCTACAACCATCGCCACAACTAGATCGCGTTCACGGGTGTGCTGTGAGGCGATCAGTTCCCTAAATCTCAACCCCTTCATCGCCTTGAGCATCGCCTGTACGTGCCCGTGCTGATGAGAAGAGACAACATCAAACAGTGTGTCCCCCCGCACCAACTGTTCCCCTTTGAGTACCTGGCGTAGTAACTGTACCTGATCCATGGAAAGCTTGGACAAGTTAGCCAGCGTGCGTTTCTTTACCTTGGCTCCTTCATGGTAGGATTCACGTAGGAGGATCGCTGGTTTCGAGTTACGTTAGGGACAATATCAATGTGCATGGCTACTGTTATACACATAAATACTACAGTGTCAAGAACACGGGCAAGATATACATGGCTACAGAATGAAGGACGTGGATCTCATCGACGCTGCATGCCAACAGGATTACATCCCCACTTCCATCCCTAAATCAACAGGGACTTCCGCTTAGACCGGTGCAAGATTCCCACCGCATATCCCCGAGGTCAGGTACTGAACAAGCTCCTCCAGCCTCACCTCATCATGGCCCAGGAAGAGCTCCTCAAAGTAGGCTCTCACTCGGCCTGGATCCTTGGCCACTTCTACGGAGATGTCTCTTGCCAGGTGGGAGGCTACGTTGTGGTAGGCCCCGATAAAGAGTACACCCACTTCCCTTTCCTTCAGGGTTGCCCTGACGGTCTTGGCGATGAACTTATCGCGCTCCTCCATAAGCCAGTCGCTCTGGGTTCTATATTGATCGACGTCCAAATCTTGCTGCAGGTGCCCGAGGATAACCTCGCGCTCTCGCAAGAGAAGGGTGGGGTCCTCCGTCTTTCGAAGCTCGGCGCCTCCCTTGAGGAGCTCCAGGACCAGCTGATAGTTTCTACTGCCCCTCCGTGTTGCCTCCTCGACGATGTGCCTTCCCGTCTCGCCATCAGCGGCCAGCCCATCTTGGTACACCCTTAACTGGTGGGGGTCAAAGGAGTGGAGATAGGCCGCTACTCTTTCCCAGAATTTGCCCACGGTCTCCCGGTGGAGCACCCAGCGCTGCTCTCCAGATAGGGCAGCACTCCTCTGGACAAGGCCTGCCCTAGCGCTGCCGAGATCCGCTTCGTCATGAATAATGGGGATGTACAGGAGCCTCTTCATCGCTATCACCTACTCATTTCGCGGATTGCTTGCTCAAAGTGTTTGGCAGCCACCTTGAAGTCGCCAACATCCGGGGATGTGGAGCCCGGCGTGTCGCCGCTCACAAACTCTCTGATGGCGAGCATAGATGCTTTGCGGCAAATGGCCTCTATGTCTGCGCCAACCAAGCCATTCATCGCCACAGCCAGCGCATCTAAGTCGACGTCGCTAGCCAGCGGTTTGCCACGAGTGTGTATGTCGAATATGTCCCGCCTCGCCTTCTCGTCGGGGGCTGGGAGCTCTAGCTGGATGTCGAACCTGCCGGCCCTCAAAAGGGCGGGGTCGATGATGTCAGGTCGGTTGGTGGCAGCGAGTACCGTCACCCCCTTGAGCTCCTCTATCCCGTCAAGCTCGGTCAGGAGCTGGCTAATGACCCGCTCGGTCACATGGGAGTCGGTACCAGCGCCCCGAACTGGAGTAAGGGCGTCTATTTCATCGAAGAATACAATGCAAGGGCTTGCCTGCTTTGCCTTCTTGAATACCTCCCGGATGCCCTTTTCTGACTCGCCTATCCACTTGGAGAGAAGGGCAGGCCCCTTAACTGAGATAAAGTTTACTTCGCTCTGATTGGCCACTGCCTTAGCCAAGAGCGTTTTCCCAGTCCCGGGAGTCCCGGTAAGCAGGATCCCTTTAGGCGGACTAGTCTTAGCCTGTCTGAACAGGTCAGGGTACTTAAAAGGCCACTCAATGGTCTCCATGAGAATCTGCTTGACGTTCTCCAGACCCCCCACATCATCCCATTTCACGTCAGGGATCTCGGTGAAGACCTCCCTGATGGCTGAGGGTTCCACTTCCTTCAAAGCGTTCAGGAAGTCATCCATGGTTACTTCCAGCTCTAGGAGCAGGTCATAAGGAATATTGTCAGTTTCAAACTCGATTTTAGGCATTATCTTTCTCAAGGTTACCATAGCTGATTCTCGCGCTAGAGCTTCTAGGTCTGCCCCCACAAAACCGTGGGTGATTTCAGCAATCCTCTCCAAGTCTACATCAGAAGCTAAAGGCATCCCTCTGGTGTGAATGTTAAGTATCTCTAGCCTGCTATTCTTATCAGGAATACTAATAGCGATCTCTCTATCAAAGCGCCCTGGTCTCCTCAAGGCTGGGTCAAGCACATTGGGTATGTTGGTAGCGCCGATAACGACTACCTCCCCCCTCGATTCTAACCCATCCATCAAAGCCAAGAGTTGAGCCACTACCCTCCGCTCTACCTGCTGGTCACCCCGGACCTCCTCTCTCCTGGAAGCTATGGCATCTATCTCATCCAGAAATATGATGGATGGGGCATGAGCACTTGCATCCTCGAAAATGGCTCGCAGGTGAGCCTCGCTTTCTCCATAGAACTTGTGGATAACCTCGGGACCGCTTATATGGGTAAAATGAGCCGAGGTCTCATTGGCTACCGCCCTGGCTATCAAGGTCTTACCACAACCTGGGGGGCCATTGAGTAATACTCCTTTAGGGGCATTTATTCCCAATCTCTCAAATATCTCAGGGTATTTCAATGGGAGTTCAATCATCTCCCTTATTCTGTGAATCTCCCTATGCAACCCACCAATATCCTCGTAGGTAATCCCGATACCTTCCTTCTCCCGTGCACTTTCCCCCTTTATCTTGATAGTAGTAGTTGAGTGGATGATAACTACTCCCTTGGGGCTGGTATCAACCACAGAGAACTCCTGGTAACGAGTGCCAAAGAGGGTAGCCCTTACCTTGTCCCCAGCGGTAACCGGCAATCCCTCAAGCAGCTTGCCAATATAACCAGTGTCTCTCTCTTTTAATGTTCTTTGGGTAGTTATCGGGGCAAGTGCTACCACTGCAGCGGTTTTGTACTCCGCTTTCTGAACTCGTGCTTTCTCGTCAAGGCCTACCTGAGCGTTCTCCCGGGTAATACCGTCTATTTGGACAATATCCTTGCCTCTGTCCTCCATGAAGGCTGGCATAACCTTGACTGCGGTAGGTCTCTTACCCTGGACATGGATAATGTCTCCTACCTCAACTCCTAATTTTGCCATATCCTTGGGGTCAAACCTGGCTATCCCCCGGCCAACGTCTTTGGTTAATGCCTCAGTCACCTTAAGTACCAAGGCATCTACGGGCTTTGTTTCAGGCATATTTCTAGCTACCTCCACCTGATCCGGGTGTCCTCTTGGTGAGTTTTATCTCCATGATTCCGCCTTTATATTGGGTTCCTATGCTATCAGCCTCAACCTCCGATGGCAGGAGGACCTCCTTACTATACTTCCTATCCTTGCCCTCGGCTTTGAGGCTAAGAATATCACCCTTGATTTCAAGATGGATGTCGCTCTCCTCCACACCGGGAAGTTCCGCAATCACCATTAGATATTCTCCCTCATCGAAGACGTCTACTATAGGCTCCTGAACCTCGGCTACTTCCACTGAACCCTTCTCTGTCCTTTTGATGTTGCCGAACTGTTCTACGGTAGGCTGACCTCCCATGCCCATCTTGACGCTGAAGCCATAGATTCCCTTAACCTTGTCACCTAAGCCTTTAATCTCCCCGGTACGGGTATACTCCTCTTTCCCCTCCTCGGTCATCTTAGAGACTGAATCGAAGAGATTACCAATCCCCTTGAACAGTCCCCCCAGCCCAAAATCAAACTGTGCCTCTGTCTTTTTCTCTTCCTTAGCCATGTTGTGCCTCCTTTTATATTTGTTTCTCAGCTTTAATCCTTTCTATCTCGCTTGCCAGGTCGGATATCCTTACTCCCGTCTCGACGGTAAGTTTCTCTTTTAGTGGCAGGTTTTTAAGAAGCCCTGTTATGAATTCACTATGGGCCTTCTCTAGTTGTTCTGCCTTCTCGGGGCGATTTGATACCTCACTCTGAACAAGGATATTACATGTGCTTAGGGACACTGCCAGGATGCCGCCCATTAGTTTGGCGCTGTCAGAGACCAACTGATTAAGCTCCTTGATGGCATCCCCAACCGCCGGACTCGGCGGCTTGCCTGAGATTTCCTTTTCCATGAGTTCCCTAAGCCACACCGAAGGTGTTTTGCCCAAACAACGACAATGAGTTCGGACACTTTGTTCCAGAGTCGGTGATACCCTTGTTCCAATTACCGCCATGTCTCTCCTTTTTGTTAACATGTTAACACGTTGCGAGAAGTTTGTCAAGGGGCTGGATTGTTCCGCCGAAAATAAGGCATGAGGTGCTCAACCAGGAAAGAGAGTCGCGCGATGGTTTCAATGCGGTAAGGCGGAAAGTCTCAGGAATGGTTGGTAGGGAGTGCCTGCCCGTGGCCTGTCGGTTTTTAGAGGCTCCTTGCCTGAGCCATGTGAGTAAGTTCAAGGAGCCGCCGCAACTCCTTACATCGGTGCCTGATCTCCTCGACTATGCTGCTGGCCAGCGCCTCTTTGACTTTCCTGATGGCACTTAGGATTTGCTGCACGTGCGGGTCTGAGGGAGAGCTGGCCAACTCTTCCAAGGCCAGCTCCGCGGCGGCGATGGTGTTATCGGCCTCGATGCCAGCGAAAATACGTGCCCGCTTCTCTTTGTCCTGCTCCTCATTTCGCTGGGCTTCTTCCTTTAAGCGATCTATCTCCTCAGGATCAAGCAGCTTGGTAGAGGCCACCTTCACCTTCACCTCTCTCTCACTCAAAAGGTCTTTGGCGGAGACATGGACGAGACCATCGACATCGACCTCGAAGGCCACCTCAGCCTTGACCACCCCCCTGCGGGCCGGAGGGATGTTATTCAGTTGAAATTGGTCCAGGGATATGTTGTCTACAGCCAGCGCTCGCTCTCCCTGCAGGACATGGATATCCATGGAGGCCTGATAGTCTGCTGCAGTGGTGAAGACCCGGGACTCTGACGCTGGCAGAGTGGTATTCCTGGGGATGATTCTAGCTACTATGCCCCCTTGGGTCTCTATGCCCAGGGAGAGGGGAAGCACATCGAGAAGAACTACTTTCTCCACCTGGCCCAGGAGCATCCCGGCATAGATAGCGGCTCCTTGGGCCACCACCGTGAAGGGGTCAATATAGCGGTAGGGTTCTTTTTCAAGCATCTCTCTGGCTAATTCCCGTACGTTGGGCATCAAGCAACCTCCACCTGAGAGAATCACCCGATCAATCCCCTCAGAAGTGAGGTCGGCGTCCTTGAGGGCTTGGCGTGTAGGGGTGGCTAGGCGCTCCACCAGATCCTCAGTGAGGTCCTTGAATTGTTCCCTGGTCAGCTCCGCTTCCAGATGCCTTGGGCCCTTTGGGCTACTGGCCAGGAAAGGAAGGCTAACCCGTACTACAGGTGAATAGCAAAGCCGGATCTTCGCCTTTTCCGCCTCCTCGCTTAGCCTCTCCCAGGCTTCCGGTTCGTCTGGAAAGGGCGTCCCGTGCGTTTTTTGATAGTGCAAAGCCAGGTGGTCCGCCACGCGATGGGTAAAATCGTCCCCTCCAAGCTGGTTATCGCCACTGACTGCCCTCACCTCAAAAATGCCCTCCCCCAGTTCCAGGATGGAGACATCGAAGGTGCCGGCACCCAGGTCCCACACCAGGATGGTATGGGCGTCTTCTCTGTCCAAACCATAGGCCAGGGCAGCAGCGGTTGGTTCGTTGATGATTCCTATAACGTCCAGGCCGGCGAGCGCACCCGCCTCCATAGTCGCCTGTCGTTGGTGGTCATTGAAGTAGGCTGGCACGGTGATAACCGCCTTATGTACCTTCTCCCCCAGGTAGTCCTGCGTCTCGGCCTTGAGCTTACGCAGGATAAAGCTGGATATCTCCTGGGGTGTGTACTTCCTCCCGTCAATGTTCACCTGGTATCGGGAGCCCATACGCCGCTTGATGGAGGTGACGGTCTTCTGCGAGTTGGCTGCAGCCTGTCGTTTGGCCGCTTGCCCCACCACCAGTTCTCCACCTTGGGTGAAAGCGACTACCGAGGGGGTGCAATGCTGACTCTCGGCGTTGGGGACAACCCTCGCCCGCCCATTCTCAAGGCAGGCGACCTCTGAAAAGTAGGTTCCCAGGTCAATTCCTATAGCTCTAGTCATCCTTCGTCCTTCGCGCTTGATACGTCGGGAGGGCCGTTGTAATAGGCACCTCTTTCTCGACCATTGCTGAGGCTCGAAGAGTCTCCTTAGGTTCCAGCTCCTGGCCCCGGATACGCTGGTCCCATTCCTGCATCACTCCGTACTTCAGCATGGTCTCCATCCCTGCCAGGGCAGCTCTCAGGTTGACACCGATCAGAGGAACACCGGCAAGGGAGATGATGATATCGGCGTTGATCACCACTCCACGGTCGAGTACGCGGTCCAACAGGTCCACCAAAGTAGCGTGCGGTCGTGCCATTGTCTCCATCACTGCCCTCTTCCTTTCACGTTAACAGAAGCTGTACGGCGGCAGAGGTCCAGCCAGGCGAACGAAATAACCTTCCATCTGGCTGATCACCTCCAGCTCCGCCTCCAAATCGGGATACCTCTCTGCCGAAACCAAGCAGGAGAGGTTCATGAGCATCTGGCGTTCCCTCTCAGCCTTCTTCGTCTTTTCCACGTGGATGTCATCCATACAGCGGCTTAGCCTGCCGTATAGGTCTTTGAATTCCTTCTCTGCCCTGACCTCCATCTCCTTCTTGAGCAGCTTCTCCAGCTTCTGGCGATACATGTATGCCAGGCCTCGCGGCTTGGACCCGATCTCTTCCTCTAGTTTCTTGATCTCTGTACTGGCCTCGGCGACCTTCCTGGCGACGACCGCTGGATCCCAGGATACCTGGACTCCATACTCAGCCTTCCCAGTGAGAATCTCCAGCCTTCCTTTGAGCGAGTCGTATTCCGTTTCCAGCCATTGCACCAGGTTCTCCTCAGCGCTCCTTTCCGTGGCAGTAATAATGGTGTTGAAGGTCAATGGTAAAACGGTCCCCCACCGCTTCCAGGCAGCCTCCACCACCAGGTGGTGGGCCAGGACCCAGGCCGTAGCGACCTCAGCGTCAGCGGACTGATAGGGTTGGGTCGGGCAGTCATGGATCAGGGCGCACAGATCGTTGTGCACAATAGTGTAGACCTCGTGTCCCTCGATGCCGATGGCTCCCAGGCTTATCTCTTCGTCGCCCTGGGCCACGCAATAGACATAGCGTCCCTCCTGCTCGCTGACGCTCGAGGTCCGAGCAGCTGATTGCCTCCGAGTCTTGCTACCCTGCTCCATGGTTAACGCTCCTATTGAGCCTCTTGTGTCCAATGCTCCGGGTTCAACATGGTGTCGAGGAAATCGTCAACCACACTGTCCAGGCCATCCCTGACTGACTTTACCGAATTGGCGATCCCTTGCTCCACCTTTATCTTCTCGATGGCGGCATCCAGATCCATAAGGGCTTCTCCCAGGCGCTCCATTTCCGCCTCCGTCAGGCTGCCGCCTTCCATGCGCTTCATCGCCTGGAGCCGCAACGCCTCCTTGATAATCTCGACGAGAGCTACGACCAGGCCAAGGACGCCGCTTTTGAGGTCATTCTCATCGATATTCAACTTCGTCATGAGCTGCCGCCCGTCCCTCGCTTGCGCAGGCGAATCTCCAGGGCACCGTTGCGGCATGTCGCCTCTAAACTCTCCGGATCCAGATCGGCCTTGAGCCGAAGCTCCTTTTGATAGCTCCGCGGTGCTGTTTTCTTGGTTACGAGGGAAAAGACGCTCCTCTCAACCTTGATCTCCAGGTCTTCGAGGGTGACTCCGGGGACATCGGCCACGATGGTGACCTCTTCCCCCTCGTCGAAAACGTCAACGGGGGGTTCCACCACCTCCGGGGGCTCAGGCGCTGGTCGTCCTGTTGCCTTCCTGCCGGGTTTGCCCATGGTACCCACATGAAATTCTCTCTCTCCCAGGAGACCCCGGGTCCGAATGTGCCCCGTAATACTTGCGCCCCCTTGTCTCCACTCCTCGTCGGACAGGACCTCTTTTCCTCCACCCGCTTTCAGCGTCTCTCGCAACTCCTCCAGATGTCCTGTGAGCTTCTGCGGCGAAACCAGAAGCTCTTCCAGGTCTATTTTGAGTCCAAAGATGTTCAACGTGCCGCCAATGAGGTCAGAAAACTCCGACTCCTTTTCCTTTTCACTCTCAGGCTCCTTCCTGTGCTTTTCCACTTTGCACCTCCTTTTGCCCCGTGGAGCATTCAGCCCATTCACGGGGTCTCTCATTCATTCTGCCATTCATTGGGTCGAAGATGGTCTCAGCTACCCTGCCCAGCCCTTGAAGGCCGGTAATCTCCTGGGGGAACAGAGGAACATGCGTAATGGCAAGGCCAAGGCGGTCGAGCTCTTCCAGATGGCGCTGCTGTTCCCACCGTTTCGCCGCGCAGAAGCGGCAATGGGTGGCGGGGACGACCATGTTCACCACCATCTCTGAGCAGGAGATGCCAAGCCCGGTCAGGCGCTCCACCAGCCGCTGGGCCTCTACCACCGCCATGGCCTCAGGGATGGTGATGCAAACAAACTGGCAGCGCTGAGGATTGCGCAGGAGGTTTGTAACCAATCTCAGTCCCCTGGACCGTTGGAGCAACTCGATAGTTATGTCGCCGGCACGTCCTCTTGCGTACTTTACTATAAGCCGGAGGGCCGTCTTGAGCCATTCGGCGACGATGTCCGGTAGCTCCAGAAAGCGGAGGGCATGACCAGTGGGCGCCATATCCAGGATGTAGCGGTCGAACTCTTGTTCCTCCATAAAGTCTATGATCTTCATCAGGGCTATGAGCTCATCCGCTCCGGGGGGGACCGCATTGATAAGCTCTTCCATAATGGCACGGTCAAAAGGCGCATCCACGCCAGAGCCGAGAGCGGAGTCGAGGAGTTCATCGATGTCCTCCCGGAACTGATCCTTGAATTCCTCCAGCAGGCGGGGGGCGTCTATCTCCAATGCAAAGAGCCCCTTAACTCCGAGGATCGGCGTGACCCGGTCGCCGATCCGTTGATGGAATACATCGGAAAGGGAATGGGCCGGGTCGGTGGAGAAGAGCAAGATTTTCTTCTCTTCCATCAAGCGGCTCAGGTGAAGGGCTGTGGTCGCGGCCACGGTGGTCTTTCCGACTCCTCCTTTGCCCCCAAAGAGGATGAGCTCCGTCTGATGGAGCCAGTGCCAATCCCCCTTCTGCGACGATAACATTGTTGTAGGCTTTGAGGGCGGCAGCGCTAGTGCCTTCTCCCCGATCATGGCTTGCGCAAATCCCCGAAGACGTTCCTGGCCCCGTACCTCCCAGGGCAGGAGGGCAACCCTGACCAGCTCGTAGCTCGAGAACCGGCGCTCTATCTCCGCGCAGGGTTCTTTCTGCGCCCTCAACCGACTCTCGCAGAAGGGACATTCGGCATTCGTAACGACCCGGTTGACCACGATGGTTCTTATGGGAACCTGTAACCGTTGTAAAGCATTCACGAGCCTGTGCGTTTCTTCTACAACCATCTCCTCGGGAATCATCACCGGCACAAACTCCGTCGCTGTCTTGGCTGTAAGCAGGGACCTGACGCGGTTTATATCCCGGAGTTGCTTAGCGAGGAAGGCGTCCACCTTATCCTCCTTTGGGCCCCTGTGGACGAGCCGTGCAACGATATAACGATATCTCCGTTGCATGAGCTCTAATACGTTAAGCCACTGGCGCATGTGGTCCGGCAGCTCCAGCAGCTTGATGGTATGCCCGGTGGGGGCAGTGTCCAGGATGACGGAGTCGTATTCGCCCCTTTCAATGATATCCGCTATCTCGATGATGGCCATCATCTCGTCGATCCCGAGCATGGAAAGGGAGAAGAGTTGGTGGAGATCCTCGCGGTCCAGGATGGTGCCTCGGTAACAGAGAGCCTCCAGCTCCTCCCCGTATTTGGCCTGGAACTCCCTCTGCCGCCTCGGGGCGTCCATCTCGAGAGCGGAGAGGTTAGGTAGGCCCTCTATGGACGTGATAGTATCCCCGATTGGTTGCTCGAAGCTATCCGAGAGAGAATGGGCAGGGTCTGTAGAGACCAGGAGAATTCTACGCTCCGATGATCGGTTTGCCAAGTACATCGCCGTGGCCGCGGCCACCGTGGTCTTACCCACCCCTCCCTTCCCCCCAAATAGGAGACACTTCAATTGGGGATTAGAGAGGAATGTAGGTAGGTCTTGTCCCTTCATTGATGTCTTTTCCTTAACAGCGAAAAACTTTCATCCAACCCACCGACACTACCGTCCACACGCTTCATTCTTTAACCCCTTTGGAGATTTTCACGAGAACTTCTGCCCTCTTCTGTTGGTATTCCTCCTTGGTCATTTCACTTGCTTCCAGTCTCTGACGCAAACCACTCAGAAACCGCTTTGCACCTATCAACTCACGTGCAGGCTTGGTCTCTCCGCCCTGCTTTTCATATTTGCTTCGCCAACCCTTCGCTTGCAGGGCCTGATATCCTTCCGCTGTCAGCTTGCACATTCCCGAAGCTGCCACATCCATGTAATCATGCTTGCCCAAGCTGTTGCAAATCAGTTCGAGCTGATTTGGCGTCATTATGATGCCTCGATCCCCTCTACTGTAGTCCGGCTGTCTGTCTTCGCCTTGGCACTGATCCAGCCGCACCAGGGACAGCCGGTGGTCAAGAGCTCCTGCTGGAACACCCGCTTACCACACTGCGGGCAGGTCTCCTTCTCCTCCAGTTGTTTCCAGCCAGGTGCGTTCATGTCAACACCCGAGGGGAACTCCAAACCGTAACGGGCGGCGGTCTCAAAAGAGGCCAAAGCAGCCCTGATCTTGATATCCAGGAGCTCGACGCCGGCGACGTTCACCTTGATATCGGCGTCGATCACCAAGCCCTTGTCGAGGATCCGGTCTATGACATCGGCCAGGGTTCCAGCCGTATCGCTTTCCGCTTGCAGCGCCATCTTCTCTGTTACCTCCTTTCCCGAGGATCGAACTGACTAGGGGTTATCTTCTCCTTGATCACTATGTTGACAAAGCTGTATGGAGGAGCTGGCCCCACATATTTGAATTCGATTCTATCATCATACGTGGCGGCAAGCTGCTCCACCCGGGCATCGAATTCTCTCTCTCTGGACCGGTCCACGAGGAAGGCGGCGTTCATGATCATGTCGTCACCGTGGATCTTGTTGAGACGAAGGTCGACTGCCAGGGAGCTGAGAGAATCCAGGAGGGGTTGTCTCACGTTTGTTCTTTCTTTGTCCAGAGCAAGACGAACCTTCTTGTTAGCCTCGGCTTCACTGTTGTCAAGGCTTGCCTCAGATGCTGGGGTCGAGCCTTTCTCCTGTGGTCTCTCCTCCGCAATCTCGTGCAAGACCTGGTTCATATCTCTCCACAGGGCCTTGAGGCCCAACTCCACCTTGTTGTCCAGCTCCCGCAGTAGTTTCTTGAATTCCGGATACCGGGTTCTGAGCAGGTTCCGGATCTCCTCGGCATTAGGAGCTACAGTGTAGAATCTCACCGGGAGCGCCGTGTACTGCCTCATCACTGCCTCGATGACCTTCTCGTGGGCGAGCATAGTTTCCTTACTGACAACATATTTGTTCATTGGCACACTGCTCACCACGGCACTGAGATCTCTATAAGCAATGGTGGTCACCGAATCACCTCGATCACCAATGCTGATAGGACCGAAGTTCCTCGCCTCGACGGTTCCGATCACACAATAGACGTACAGTCCTTCAGATACCACGGTGGCTTGGCCCTCCTATTAGCGCCCCTGGAGGCCTTTGCTTCGGGTTACTCCACACTTTCTTCCTCCATGAGGTCGCCCCGTAGTCTTGTCCGCTTCCGCTCGAACTTCAGCATACTGCCCTCATCGTCCAATAATATCTCGTAGTCCCCCAGCACATCAGTGGCAGGGGGAATTCTGGACATCTCCAGCACATTCACTCTGACATGCCAGCCCTGCTCGTCTCTGAAAGCCTGGGTGACTCCTTCGGCCTTCAGCCCAGTGGTATCCGTCAACTGTTTCTTGGTCTGCCTTATAATGTTTTTCATGTCCATAATCTGGGCCTCCTTAGTTTGTATTTGATTGATGCCTATCTCTATTGGTTTTGCTTCTTCTTGGCCTCCCGAATGGCGCTTAGCCGCTCCAGCAAAGCCTTCTCCTGTCGGTCATACTCTTCTTCCTTGATGTCGTCCACGTCATAGCGCTCCTGAAGCTCCATTAGCTCCGCCAGAACTTTCCCCTCATCCAGGGACTCTCCCTCGGCCGCGTCAGTAAGCTTACTCGCTGTCCACTGAAGCATTCTTGGAATCTCGGATATCCCAAGTGTCAAGGTACCAAAGAGGAGCCTGGTGAGGCTAAGCTTCGTTTCACCGCCTCCGCCTTCGCTTCTGTCTTCCGTCATGGGGATCCCTCCTATCTTGGCTAAGCCTTACGCACTTCCCTTTGCACCCACTTCGGCTTTGACCTCCTCCCAGTTCACGATGATTTTAACAAAATTCCAGGGGGGATTAGGCCCCGTGTACTTAAAGTTAACCCTGTGGCCCGACTTCTCATCCAGGCTTCTTACTGCCTGGTCGAACTCCCGCCCGACGCTTTGATCCACCAAGAAGGCAGCGTTGAGAACCATCCGATCCATCACCACGTCGTTTTCCTGACTGCGATGGGCTAGCCGTTTCAAGGGGACCAGGATGCTTGCAGCTTCCCGACTCCTTTTCCGATCCAGCGCCTCTTTGACCTTTTTCCCCAGCGGTACGGCCTTGTAGTGAAGGGCTGCGGGTTTTTTGCCGGCAAGTGAGTTACGAAGCCTCCGAATGGCCGGGTTCTCAGCCAGAATCTCCTGGTAGATGGCTTTTTCATCCTTCCAGAGCGCCTTTAAGCCCAGCTCAACCTTCCCTTCCATGTTGGCCAAGAGATTGTCAAACTCTTTAAGCCGGTTCTCCAGGAGCTTGCGAATATCTGGGATGGCAGAGGTAGAGTCGCGGGCAACAGTTCCGAATCGCACAGGAAGGAGAGTGAACTCCCTCATAACCCTTTCCACGACGCGCTCGTGGGCCAGCATGTTGGTCCGGGTGCTCTCGTACTCTCCTACGGCTGAGTCGCTGACCACCACAGCCAGGCCATCGTGGGAAATGGTGTGCACTGGGCCATCGGCGTTCCCTACGGGAGCAAGATCTTCGAAGATGCGTTCGTCCGGGCACCGGATGATGCAGTAGAGATATTTCCTTGGGTGGTTCATCAGTCTCCCTCCACCCTCACGGGCCCGCTGAAACGGGTGGGCTCGACCTCGTCGGGCCTTAACCGTTTTATGGTGATGACGAAGGGATGATCGTCAGGGCTCGTTAACGCACGCTTGTCCCTCTGGGGCTCACTCCGTGCCCGACAGTAGCGAAGCAGCAACTCTGAGGCCTGCTTCAGCCTGGCAAACCGATCCTTGGCCAGCTTATCTCCCGTTTTCAGGTTGCGCTGCTCCTCGGCAGCCAGGCGGCGGTATGCTTTCCTGACCTCGGCCTCGGATATGACATCTCTTAGGTGAAGTATATCCTGGGCCTCCTCTACCTGCTCCGGGGTCAGTGGGGTTATTTCCACGGTACTAAAACTGTAAGGCGGCAGAGGGCCTATCACTCGAAAGGTGATCTCGTTCTGGAAAAGGTCATCCAACTGATTGATGTGTTCATCGAACTCTTCCTGTCGAGCCCGGTTCACCAGGAAGGCCACGTTCATCACCATCTCGTCAGAGACCAGGTTATTGGGTTGTGTATCAATGGCTGTCGGTTTAAGGAAATCTATCATTCGCTTCCGGTAGCTATTCCTGCGCCCATCCATGGATGCCTTAACAAGCTGACCTAGCTGGACCCGCCCTTCCGTGGTTGGCTGGCCCTTGTGGATAATGGCCTCTCTGGCGCGAACTACGTCTTCCTCTTTGCTGATCTCCTGAAGCACCCGGCTGGTATCCCAGGTGGCAGCCACCTCAATCTCTACTTTGTCTTGGATGGCAGCTAGGGCATCCAAGAACTCCGAATGGCCCTGGGAAAGCAGCGCATTCACCTCCTGGGAGTTGTTAAGAAGGGTCCCGAACTTCACCGGGAGTATGGTGTGCTCCTGCATGATCCGTTCTACCACCCGCTGGTGGGCCAAGAGGCGTCGGACGAGCTCTTCTTTGGATAGAGTACCAAAGGCCTCCCCGGAGTAGTCGCTCAGCACACACGCCAGGCCTTGATGGGTTATCGCATACACCGGACTGGAGTCACCCAGCCCGGAGACGTTAAAGGGAGTCTCATTACCACTGGTAATAATTCCGTAAATGTACCTGCTTTCTATAGCGCGCCTCCTACAGTTGGTTGCAGTTGCCAGGTAAACTAACTACTCGCCGTCTTCGACCACACCTGCCCCGTGGCAAACTAGGCAGTAGAATCCTGCTTCGCTGTCGGGGTCGACACCTGTGCCACCGCAATGAGGGCATGTTTTATAGGGTTCCTTGACTGGGATGATCCCCACCCCGCCGCAGGCGGTGCAGGTGAGCCGGGTGCCGGGATAGACTCCGGTGCCTCCGCAGAAGGCGCAGGGAACATAAGGGGTTCTTGCAGACAGGTTACCCTTACCGCCGCAGACACAGCAGGTGGAGAGGTCGGACATGATGCCGAAGGGGTCTTTACCTTTCCCTTCGCAAAACCCACAGATAACAGATTCCGTTTCGACAGCTATAGCCTCAATCCTTCGTGCCTTGGTACGCACTGCTCTCTTCTTCGCCATCTCAAGTTCCTCCTTTGTCGTTAGTCCCTGCTGACCGAGGCTAGCGCAGCGCGGCCAGCCGGTGATAGAGGTACCTTGGCTGATGCACCTTCCCTTCTGCTTCGAAGAACTGTGCTAAACCCAGTAACTGCTCCCCAGCCCTTTGGGCCTCCTGCGTCCCGGCGTGGTACTCCATCAACTTGAAGTACTTAGCTATCGCCTGAAAGAACTTCCCTTCTTCTTGCCACGATCCCGCTCTCCTTCAAGAATAATGCAAGTGGTGTTGCCTCTTGCTTGGCCATCTTCTATCGCCTAGGATTTCACTTTGTTTGTCGCGCTTCCCAGCGCATGGCGGCCTCTTCCAGCGCACGAGCCCGAGGGTCTGCCAGCCTCCGGCTGCCACCGGCCCGCTCTCTCTGGATCATCCGCATGGCAAAGGAGCTCACGGCGATAGCTCTGTGTGTCGTCCGTCGGCGCTGGCCCTCCCCTTTTGGCGGCAAACAGGGCTTCCAGCTTACTTCCTCTTCCTCGGGCGGGAAGGCTGTGGGTCTGGCCTGGAGCGCCACCTGTTGCAAGAAGAAGGCAGAGGGCCGTTTCAAAGCCCTAGCCTTCTCTCGGGCCATGGCCACTCTCGTTGCACTGTTGACGACCCAGCTACTAGCTTGCCTCACTTCCATTTAGGCTCCTTGACATTTTCTCCCTTTAACGATGGGCGGGGACTACGCCCTTACCGAACTACCTCTCTATCTTGGAGTCGGGCTTAATACTCCACAGACATTGTCTTCCAACGCGGCTGGGCCTGCCTGGGGGATGGCTTCGCTGAGTTGGCCGTGGTCTCAGCGCCCACGCCATCTGATATCTCGTGTCCCTCCCGTTGTGCAACCTGCCGGAGCTTTGTGCGGTCCTCCAAGATTTCCATTAGGCGCTTTTGGATGCGTCCTCGTCGCTGGTCCAGATTTGTCATTTCCTGCTGCAATCGCTGCTGTTCTATACCAAGTAGGTACATATCCAGGTAGGCTACCCCACGCTGGGGAGGTCTGGCATGAATATGCTTAGTAGTGGTCGTATTCAAGTCCCGTAGGCTCTTGATTCCCATAAGTTCCTCCTGTCTTACTTAAGCCAATCCTAAGACAATGGCCTCAGCAGACCCTATCTGCTGCGGCGAAGGTTCCACATCGTGCGTATATCCTTCACCGTGCGTATATCCTTCAGGGTCTTCGGGGCATGCTCGGCAGCGCAATGGTGCTGGAGTCGCATCAGGCTGGTGAAGACCTTACCACACTTGTTGCATCGGTACTCTTTTGTAGCTCGTTCTTGGGACATATCACTCCTCCTAGCAGCAGCGATCGATAAGTTCGGTCAGCACCTCTTTCACCCTGGAGGTCTGGTCCTTGCTACCTACCCGGCTGGATTCCGAGGCCAGGATGTCCAGGCAGAGTTGTCGAAACATGTCGTCTCTTGAGGATATAGAACAGCCCTGGACCGTTGCCGCCTTGGCCACCATGACGCAGCCTCGCACAGTAGGGGCAACCTCGCAGGCCCCGGACTCTCTTAAGTCCCGGACAATACGCACGATCTTCTCTGCGTCGGGTCGCTCAAGGCCCGACTTAGCCTCCGTGATCCCTATCTCTGTCTCCTCGTCGAAGTGGTCCAGGTCCAGGGTGATCATCCTGTCCCGGAGGGCATCCTGGCTCCGGTAAACGCCGGCATACTCCTCGGGGTTGCTGGTGAAGATGGCGGTAAAGTCGGGATGGACCCTGAGGTAACTTTCTCCATCCCGGGCGGCCGGGAGGTCCAGCATCTTTTCCTGGAGCACCGCGAGTAGAACGTTGTTGGCCTCGGGGCGGGAGCGGGTGAACTCGTCGTAGATGAGGGTGAAGCCGTATTTGGCAGCCACCGTCAGGC
>Ga0222680_1000141_pt1 | contig 30636 bp, 29 predicted proteins | sample AntAcemetage1004_FD_181146 | JGI IMG/M metagenome (GOLD analysis project Ga0222680, IMG submission 181146) | Saline water microbial communities from Ace Lake, Antarctica - #1004 | ecosystem: Environmental > Aquatic > Non-marine Saline and Alkaline > Saline | place: Antarctica: Ace Lake... | reverse complement strand
CACATTATTTTTTGACCATTATGAACTCCTATGTTAATTTTTTGAGGTATCATAACACAATCAAGTGACGGAGAGGCTCTGTCAGTTAAGTGGCGGAGAGGCTCTGTCATGTGGCCCTTTAGGGGTAAGAGGTCTTTGCTGTTTTGTGAAAATCGGCGAACGCAGGATACTAATTGATCCGGGAATAGCTCTAGGCTACACCAGATATGGTTTGCTTCCCCATCCATTCCAGGTAGCAGTAGGTGAGAGGGTACAAAAAAAGATTATAGAAAGATGGTCGCAAGCTACTGATATAGTAATCAGCCATTTTCATGGAGACCACACACCTTTAGCAAACGCCAATCCTTATCAACTTAGCCTTAAAAAAGTAATCGGCTTGAATCCAGGAGTCAGGATTTTGACCAAGGATTTATCCCGGTTGTCTGCAATTGAGGAAAAACGTGCGGAGGCCCTGTCTCAGGGCTTGAATAAAAATTTGATCCCGGTAGAAGGAAAAAGAGAAGGACCGATGACTTTATGAAAAAACCCAGGATGTTACTTGAGGCTAAACGCAAGCTGTTATACAAGGACATGCCTGTTCCTGTGGAGTGGCATAGGGACTATGCTAAAGGAAAGGTCAATACTGAAACTTAGCTAAAAAAGTGAAAAGTGAATGGTGAATCGAAAGGAAAGAAGACGAAATTGCTTCGTACCCCTTTCATCACCAGCTAAAGACCGTGTAGCCCTGGCGGATAAACTCGGTAGATACCGGCCCCACGTATTCTATCCGGCAGCCCATCTTCTCCAACTCCTCGCTTGCTCCGTACTTGTCGGAACAGGCCTTACAGACATAAACCGTCTCACCCAGTCTTATGATTTCTTCCACCATAGCTTTAAGCTCCGCGTCCCGGGCCACTATCTCTGAAGACGGTCCCCAGATGAAAATCCTCGCTTCGTCCATGCAACCGCTGCTTACAACCCAGTGGGCGTAGAGCAGTCCCGTCCACGCCTTTTCTCTCTCCGAATATCATTGTCCCGATCCGGATCATATTCGACCCTTCCTGTATGGCTACTTTATAAGAATTTGTCATACCCATGGAAAGGTATTTCATTTCAACGCCCGGGATTTTAATTTCCTTAAGCTTTTCAAAAATTTTGCGTGTTTCTACAAAATATGGCCTGGAATCTTCCGGATCGCCAAAGCGCGGCCCCATTGTCATTATCCCCTGGATTTTAATAGAGGGTAACTCAGCAATTTGCCTGATTGAGTCAATGGACCTCTCGGGTATTACCCCGCTCTTTTGAGGTTCACGGCCGCTGTTAATTTCGATCAGTACCTGCATCACTTTGCCAATCCTTGCGCAACGTTTGTTTATCTCATGGGCCAGTCTTAAAGAGTCCACGCTTTGAATCATGTCGAAGACTTCCACCGCCTTTTTGACCTTATTGGTCTGAAGGCGACCGATGAAATGCCACCGGACCCGGGAACCAACTATCTCATGGACGTCTAGGGCTTCCTGAACATAGTTTTCTCCCACAATTTTAATCCCCGCCTCAACGGCTTTGAGAATCTCTTCCGCAGTCCTGGTTTTAGCTGCGGCCACCACTTCGATTCCCTCCGGAATCTCGGCCAGCAATTTTTTCACGTTATCCTTTATCATAATTTTTACTCTCCCTATGCCCAGCGACAATCAGACTTCCCTGCTAATGGGCGACATTGGAGACTCTCAGGTACTGGAGTAAAGGAGGATCTCTATGATTACGCCGGCCCGGAAAGGAAGAATACCAGAAAACAGGGAAGTTGTCCAGGGCCGCCTTATTGAAAATGGGGTCACCTGCGCTATGAACTATAAATCGTATTGAGTGAAAGAAAAACCCGGCTCCTGCATGAGAAGCCGGGTTTTTCCTTCCGAAAGCAGTACTATGACTGCTGCTTGACCACGTTAATGGCCTGCTGGCCTTTGCGACCTGGTGCTACTTCAAACTCGACAGCCTCTCCATCGCTCAAGCTCTTGAAGCCCTCGCTCTGGATCGAAGAGTGATGAACAAAAACATCCTCACCGTTCTCAAGCTGTATGAATCCGTAGCCCTTGCGGTCGTTGAACCACTTGACTGTACCTTTGGCCATTTAAGCCACCTCCTTTTTCAACGTCCCGGTCCGCCGTTAGCGTCCCGGGCCTTTTTTACATCCCGCTTCAAAATAAAAAGCTGCGAGTTTCGGTAATACACTCGCAGCTTTCAGATTCTAAGAACTTTTTGAAACGAGACCTTACTCTAACTGAACGGGGATAGTATTGTGTGTCCTTGCTCGTGTCAACATATATTTTCATTTTTTCTCAAATATAGGCTCCGATTAAGCTAGAATACCAGGGTGGAGAAAATCAATTGAAGACCCGGAGAAGGCCGGGTTCCGGGTCTGTATAGCTGTAATGGTCATACCTGCGGAGATCTCGATTGGGGGAGTGCTGATACCGCGGATTTTGCTTTGCGCGGTTTTCGGGTTCGGCGCGGCCTATATTCTTATAAGTCTCTTGCAGCGCCGGGGTTGGAGCCGCTTCCTCTGGCACCTGCCGCTGTGTTTCATCGCCCTATGGACAACTTTTACACTGCTTCTGGAGCTGCTCTGCCTTCACCGGTAGGTGGAGAGAAGGGCGCAGGCTCCCTTCGACAGGCTCAGGATCTATGAAAAGCCTGCGGCTACCGGTACCGATAGCGATAGGATGATGACATGAAGAAAAAAGGGACGGGAATCGTTAAGTGCCTGGTGACGGCCGCCATTATCGCGGTGGCGGTGATCGTAGCCTATTTATACTTTTATGAGTATTTTCATCACCCCTGGACCCGTGATGCCCAGGTGCGGGCCGACGTGGTAGGGATCGCGGCACGTGTGAACGGTCCGGTCATCCGGTTCGCGGCCAAGGACAACCAGCAAGTGAAAAAGGGCGACCTGCTCTTCGAGATCGATCCCACCCTCTACAGGATAGCGGTGGAAGAAGCCCGGGCTTCCCTCGAAAAGGATACCGCCATCTACCAGAACGCCAAGGCAGAGCGGGATCGCCGCACCGGGCTGGTTTCCGACAAGGCGATCTCCGTGGAGGATTACCAGAAGCATCAGGAGATTTTCCAGGAAGCAGAGGCCCAGGTCAACAAAGCCAAAGCCAACCTGGAACTCGCCCAACAGGACCTGGAGTACACCAAGGTCTACGCCACGGTAGACGGGTACGTGACCGGTCTTGAACTGGGCCCGGGGACCTATGTCCGGGAGGGGCAGCCCCTCTTCGCCTTGATCGACATCAGCAGCTACTGGGTGGCCGCTTACTTCAAAGAGACCCAGCTGCGCCACATCCGGCCCGGCGACCGGGCCGAAGTGGTCATGCTCGGCGATCCGGACAAAAGACTATCCGGCAGGGTGGAGAGCATCGGTTACGGGATCATCCGGGAGGACGGGAGCTTGGCCGATCTCCTGCCCCGCGTGAAACCCACCATCGACTGGATCCGCCTTGCCCAGCGCTTCCCGGTCCGTGTAAAACTGGACGAAACCGACCTTTCCCACCACCCGCGCCTGGGCGCCACCGCCTCGGTGTATATCCTGGGCCCGTCCCGGTAAGGACCCATGTCGGGGTCGCACCGCCTCCGGTACGCCTTTAAAACAGCCCTTGCAGCCGTCATCGCGGTCGGCCTGGCGATGCTGTTCCGCTGGGACAGGCCGTACTGGTCAGGCATTTCGGTCCTGGTGGTGATGCTCCCCTACGTGGGCGCATCCATAGAGAAGAGCCTCTTCCGTCTGGCAGGGACCTGGCTGGGCGCCCTGGCCGGCGTTATCATGACGGCCGTCTTCGCCCAGTCGCCGCTCCTCTTCACGGTGGGCCTCGCCGTGGTGATGGTCATCGGGATCTACCTGGCCAGGAGCAACTACGGCGTCATCATGGGTGTCGGCACCATGGCGATCATCGTCTTCTCCGGCCTGCAGGACCCCCACCGGGTGTGGCACTTCGCGTGCTTCAGAAGCGCGGAGGTCTCACTGGGTGTCGTGGTGGCGCTTTTCATGCAGTTCTCCCTCTGGCCGCGGAAGGCCGGGACCGACCTGCTGGAATCCCCCCGGGAGATCCTCCGGGACCTGCGGGCGTATCTCGACGCCGTGGTCGGCCTCTTCACGACGTCCGTGGCGGGCGAGAGGGACCTCGACCTTCGCCGGACGGGACTTCTTGACCGCTTTCTGAAGATGGAGATGTTGTTGGACCTGGCCGTCCGGGAGAGCTTCGACATCAAGCGTAAACAGGAGTGGTACCGCTCGCTCATCTATCGGCTGAAGGCGGTCTTCATCTCTCTCAGCACGCTTCGCCAGTGCCTGGAGGGGGAGATGTCGGCGGAGTACCGGGCCGAATTCGAAAAAGAGCTTGGTGCGTTCGCGGATTCCGCAAGGAGGGAGCTGGAGATCTTCGCCGCCGCCCTGGGGGGAGGCCGCCTGGAGGGCGCCTCCGACTATGGGGCGAAGCTGGGGGACCTCCGGGAGCGCCTGGACGGCCTGCGGCGGCGGAGAGTCCCGCACCGGTATCCGCATGAGACCTCACTCCGTGTGCTGGCATTCGTGAGCAGCCTGAGCGATCTGGCGGACTCGCTGGCCTCCACGCGTGAGACGATCGAAGGGATAGTGTCGGGAGCCCTGCCGCCCGTCCGGCGTGCCGTGACGCGCCCCGCCCCGAGGTCCTTCAAGCTGGACCCCGAGCGCCTGAAGCGCGGCGTCAGGGTCGCGGCCGGAATCCTGATCGCCATGTACGGGTGGTGGTATTTCAGGTGGCCGTCGGGGATGCAGGCGATCATCTCCTTCATGGTGGTGACCGGGCAGCCTCACATTGCGGCGGTAAACATCAAGTCGATCACCCGCCTTACCGGCGCCCTGATCGGCTGCTCTCTCGCCCTCCTCAGCTGCATCTATATCATTCCCCACCTGGAGAGCTATTGGGGGCTTGGCATACTTCTTTTCTGTGTCCTCTTCACCACCTCTTTTATCAACTCCGGACCTCCCCGCTATGCATACACCGGCTTCCAGGCCGGGTTGTGCTACCTGCTGACCGTGGCACAGGGCTTTCACAAGGAGGTGACCTTCATACCGGCCCTCGATCGGGCGGTGGGGATCATGCTGGGAGCCCTGCTGGGGGCGGCCGCCGTCCGCCTCATCTTTCCGCCTGCGCCCCGCAGAGAGTTCTGCCGGGACCTGGAACGGCTGTTCGGCCTCTTCCAAACCTCCCTGGAAGAGATGATGAAAAGGCCGGTTCCCCCGGGTACCGGGCGGGCCCTTTCCGACCGTTCGCCCGTGATCCTGAACCGGTGCCGGGAGTGGCTGTCCCAGATGAATTTCTTCGGCCGGGAAGAGGGGGGAAAGGTGAGCCATCTGCTCCCCGTTCTCCAGGTCCTCTCATTTCGGCTTATCGCCCTGTGCCGTGCCCGGTCCGGCCTCGGGCCCCATGGCCTGCTCGGGCGGTTGGAAACCGCATTGGGCGGCCTTCACCTGCGTATTGAAGATACGTTCAAACGGTGCCGCAGCGCCTTCGAGGCGGAAGAGCACGCGGGGCCGATGCCGGACCTGGGGGGAGTGCGCGGTGAGGTGGGGGAGGAGCTCCAGAGAATCCGGCGAGAGGGGGAAACACTGGAGGTCCTGACCGAGGAGGTCTGCCGCAACGGGGCGCTGGTGGTGGCATACATGAACCTGGCCGGCGATGTCGAGTCGTGCGCCGGAATCGTCGCCGGGCTTGATTTTGAAGTCTGGGATCCGGAGGTGCCGATGTGAAAAAAACGTGGAACGTTAAACGGAAAAAAAGAAACAAGATACAAACGAGTAACCAATGTTCAATAATCAATGTTCAATTTTCAATGAAATAAAGATATCCACGAATTACACAAATTAGCACGAATTAAAAAACCAAAATCACTTAAGGCACGAAGGATAACGACGGTTTAAAGTTAAGAGTTGAAAGAAAAAGCAGAAACAAAGGAACCAAGGCACTAGCCTGAATTATTCACTGGATATTTAAAATGCCGAAATAAAAAGCGAGATTGCCGCGTCGCTTCGCTCCTCGCAATGACACTACCCCTTGTCATTGCGAGCGTTAGCGAAGCAATCTCACAATAAACAAAAGTTCATGAATAGATCGGTCTGAAAAATTATATTTTCGAGATGATATGCTGTAACCTATTGTTCTCCTTGGCATTGCAACAATTTTCGCCAAGTTGATGAATAATTCAGGCTAGGAGGATGAAAATATAAAAAATAAGGAGGGTGAGATATGAAGCGTTCGATTTATTTATCGTTTATGTTATTGCTTTTCATCACCGGCAATTTATTTGCAACTACTCAGATTGCCGGCAGTAAGGTTTCTCATAAGCAGTATTACTTCCGGGCAAATGCTGTTTACACAATAACCTACATGATCAACGAAAAAGAGACACAAGCTCTGGAGGAAGTGTATTTCAAGGATATATGGCTCAGTCCCGCTTCAGAATCGGAATTCACTTATATGGAATCGATGTCCCAGGCTCCCCAGCAGAATGATAAGTTCTATTATCTTGTTGAATTCTGGAAGGACTACGCAGACGGGAAACAGGAATCTTACTTAATTCCGGTAAGAAGTATCGTGGAAATTAAATATGTTGTAAAAAAACGGTCCTCAAAATAAAGGGGGTCAGGTCTCCACATTTTACATTCCGCCGGGCACAACATTCAAAATAGTTTGTTGAAACAGTAAAAGTGATACCATTATCGGAAGTCAGGGTAGTTGAGGTGAAACCAGGCAGGAAGAAGAAAAACGAAGGATCGGGTCTGATTTAGCGCCGGATCCACGCAATAGATGGAGGAGATATGAAAGAGGCGGTCAACGACGATCTTAACCTCGCGGTGTCGAGGCTGGGCGAGTGCCGAATATCCTCGCCGATGTCCGGCGTTCATTTCGTGAGCGACGATGAGCATGTGCTTTATCACTCGAGTCTTAAGGAAATAGAGGATTTCCAGGCGCGGGGCAAAGAGCCCCCATCTTTCGAGATGGCCGGGCCGAGGGAAAAAATCCATTTCGATCCGGCAGGCCTCGCGTGCGGGATCGTGACATGCGGGGGGCTCTGCCCGGGCTTGAACGACGTTATCCGGTCAATCGTTTTGTGCCTTCATTATAACTACGGCGTGCGGACGGTGTACGGCTTCCGCCACGGTTATTCGGGACTCGTCGAGAAGAACGGGCATGGTCCCGTCAGGCTGACACTGGAGATGGTCGAGGATATCCACCAGAAGGGCGGGACGATCCTGAGCTCGTCGCGCGGGGCCCAGGATGTTTCCGAGATGGTCGATACCCTGGAGCGCATGAACCTTGGCATCCTCTTCACTATCGGGGGGGACGGGACGCTGCACGGTGCGAGGGAGATCGCATCGGAGATCGGCCGCCGCAACCTGGATATCGCTGTGGTCGGGGTCCCGAAGACGATAGACAACGATATCTCGTATGTGCAGTGGTCCTTCGGCTTCGATACGGCGGTTTCAGAGGCGAGGAAGGCCATATACGCGGCGCACACGGAGGCCCACGGAGCGAGGAACGGGGTCGGCCTGGTGAAGCTGATGGGCCGGAATTCCGGATTTGTCGCCGCATATGCCACCCTGGCCACCAGCGATGTTAACTTCTGCCTCGTTCCCGAGGTCCCCTTCAACCTCGGCGCTTTACTCGAAGCTTTGAGGAAGAGGCTGGAGAAGAGGGGCCATGCGGTGGTGGTTGCGGGGGAGGGAGCCGGCCAGGACCTGACGGGCGGAACCCAGGATAAGGACGCTTCGGGGAACGTCCGTCTTGGAGACATCGGCGTATTCCTCAAGGATCGAATAAAGGCTTATTTCAGGGAGGCCGGGATCGAGATGAGCCTGAAATACATCGACCCGAGTTACATGATCCGGAGCGTGCCCGCGAACGCGTACGACTCGGCTCTTTGCCTTATTCTGGGGCACAACGCGGTCCACGCGGGGATGACAGGACTGACGAACGTGGTCGTGGGCTACTGGAGGGGCGAATTCACCCACGTGCCGATCCCGCCGGCTGTCTCAAGGCGCAAGCGGATTGATCCGGACGGAGGGATGTGGCGCAACGTCCTGGTTACAACGGGCCAGCCGGTGGATATGTAAAATCGGGCGCGCGCGATTAAGCATCCGCAGGTTTTTTTGTGCGGGACCGGAGGAAGATGGAACCAAGCACAGGCGTCAAATCCCGATCTTTCGCGTGGCTTAACGCTACCCAATTCTTCGGGGCGCTCAACGACAACCTCTTCAGGATTCTCCTCGTTGTCTTCCTGACCGCATCGAGGGGAGAGGGTGTGATCGGAAGCGCGGCGGTTATCGGCAGCGCGGTATTCGTGGTGCCCTTTCTCCTTTTCTCCGCCGCGGCGGGCGCTCTAGCCGATCGCTTCAGCAAGCGCGATATTATCGTGTGGGCCAAGTGCGCGGAGGTGCCCGTCATGGCCCTGGGCTGCGCGGCTTTCTTCTTTCAGTCGGCAGCGGCCCTGTACGCTGTCCTCTTTCTAGTGGCGGCCCAGAGCGCGTTCTTCGGGCCGTCCAAGTACGGGATTATTCCCGAGCTGGTGGGCCGGGAGAGGCTTTCCAGGGCCAACGGCTTTCTGCAGGCATTTACTTTCCTGGCTATAATAGCGGGGATAGGGCTGGCGCTCTTTCTCTCCCCGCTCTCGTCCGGCAACTACGTGCGGGCATCCTTCTTCTGCGTGATCATAGCCGTCGCGGGCCTCATCACCAGCCTTCCCATAGAGCGCACGCCGCTTGCGGGGTCCGCCGGCAGGGTCTCTTGGCTGTTCGTGCGCGATATCCGCCGCACCCTGTCCGGGATCCGCGCGGACGGTTACCTGCTGCTTGCAGTCATCGGCTCGGCATACTTCCTTCTGATCGTCTCCCTCATGCAGCTCAACCTGGTACGTTACGGGATAGTGGAGATGGGCCTCTCCGAGAAGGGAGGGGTCTTCCTGTTCCTTCTGGCCGCACTCGGCGTTGTCGCCGGGGCTCTCCTGGCCGGCAGGGTATCGGGCAGGAACGTTGTACTCGGCGTGTTGCCCATAGGCGCGATCGGGCTCACATTCTCAACCGTCTGGCTCAGCCTGATCAGGGGAGGGCCGGTGATGATATACCCGGTGATCGTCCTGATGGGTGTGAGCGCCGGGCTATTCATCGTACCCATACAGGCGTGGATCCAGTTCCGCAGCCCGCGCGAGCGTCTCGGTGAAATCATCGGCGCCGCCGCATTCCTCGGCGGGTGCGGGGTGCTCCTGGCTTCCGGGATGATTTATTTCTTCGCCGAAGTCCTGGGGATGGGGCCCCGGGAGTGCTTCGTGGTCATCGGCTGGATGACGCTCCTGCTCACCATCGTCGCGCTGTACGTTCTTCCCGGGTTCCTGCTCAGCTTCATCTGCCTGGTGATCATGCGCACGTTCTACAGGCTGCGGACGATAGGCGCCGGGAACATACCGCTCGAGGGGCCGGCGCTGCTGGTGTGCAACCACGTCTCGCTGATGGACGCCCTCCTGCTCATAGCGACGCAGCAGCGGCGGATAAGATTCCTTGCGGAGCGCGGGATCTATGAAAAGAGGTGGCTCAGGCTGCTCATGCGCCTCATGGGCGTGATCCCTATCTCGTACAGCGATTCCCCGAGAGAACTGGTCGCCTCGCTCCGCGAGGCCCACAGGGCCCTCGACGAGGGCTTCCTGGTGTGCATTTTCGCGGAGGGGGCCGTCACGCGCATAGGAAACCTCCTTGCGTTCAAGGCCGGATTCGAGCACATCGTCAAGGGCACCGGTTACCCGATCGTCCCGATCTACCTCGGCGGCGCGTGGGGGAGCATCTTCAGCTATTACCACGGCATGCCCCTCTCCCGGTGGCCCATGAGCGTACCGTACCCGGTGACCATCATCTTCGGCAGGCCCCTTCCGTCGTCGGCGACAGCGGCCGAGGTCAGGCGTGAGGTCATGGAGCTTTCCTGCGATTATTTTAACGACGAGAAGGTCCGGCGCCGGCCCCTCGGCGAGTGTTTCGTCACGGCCGCCCGGGAGAACTGGCGCAGGCAGGCAGTCTCCGACAGCACCGGCAAGCGGCTCACGTTCAGGGAGACGCTCATTGGAGCGGTGGCCCTTGCTGCGTGGATGAAGGTGCGTCTGGCCGGCGAGGATAAGATAGGCATCCTTCTGCCCCAATCGGTCGGGGGGGTGCTGGCCAACCTGGCGGTAACCCTGCTTGGCAAAGTGGCCGTGAACCTGAACTACACGTCCTCGGTGGATGCGTTTCGCTCGGCCGTCGAGCAGTGCGGCATACGGCACGTGCTCACCAGCAGGGTTTTCCTCGAAAAGCTCGGGAAGCTTCCCGTGCCGGAGGGGGCTATATACCTGGAGGACGTCCTTAAGAGCATCGGGCCTGCCGAGAAGCGCCGCGCGTGGCTGAAGGCCCGGTTCATGCCGTGCCGCCTTCTCGCCGGGAAGAGGCATTTCAATGCCGACGAGGTGGTCACGATCATCTTCTCCTCCGGGAGCACGGGGGACCCGAAGGGCGTGATGCTGAGCCATCACAATATACTCTCCAACATAGAGGCGTTGCGCATGGTCTTTTGCCTGTCTCCCAGGGACTGCGTCTGCGGCGTCCTGCCCTTCTTCCATTCTTTCGGCTACACGGCGACGCTGTGGGAGCCCCTGCTCAGCGGCACCACCGTCGCCTATCATCCCAACCCCCTGGACGGGGCCGGTGTCGCTAAAACCGTCCGGAGAAGTAAGGCAACCTTGCTCTTCGCGACTCCCACGTTCCTGATGACATACATTCGCCATGCCAAACCGGAGGACTTCGCGTCCCTGAAGATCGTCGTCGTGGGGGCGGAGAAGCTCAAGAAGCGGATAGCGGACCTTTTCGAGAAGAAGTTCGGCATCCGGCCGCGGGAGGGGTACGGCGCGACGGAGCTCTCACCCATTGCGGCGCTGAACATACCGGATGTCGATATCGGCGGCGTCCACCAGGTCGGCACCAAGGAGGGCACCGTGGGGCAGCCGCTCGCGGGCGTCGCCGTCAGGATCGTCGATCCGGACACGGGAGAGGCGGTGCCGGACGGCGAGCCCGGCCTGATGTTAATCAAGGGGCCCAACGTGATGCTTGGCTACCTGAACCGGCCGGATAAGACGAAGGATGTCCTTCGCGACGGGTGGTACAACACCGGTGATATAGCCCTCGTGGACGATGACGGGTTCGTAACGATCACGGACCGCCTTTCCCGCTTCAGCAAGATAGGCGGGGAGATGGTTCCCCACATAGCCGTGGAGGAGGAGATTCAGCGCGGGTTGAATAAGACCGAGCAGGTTGTCGCCGTGACGTCCGTGCCGGACGAGAAAAAGGGTGAGAAGCTGGTGGTGATGTACACAGATGAGGCGGGGCCGCCTGAAGAGCTTAAGCGCGTCATGGCGGAGAGCGGCCTGCCGAACCTCTGGAAGCCGAAGCCCGACTGCTACTTCAGGATCGAAGCCCTCCCCCTGCTGGGTACTGGTAAGCTGGACCTGAAAGGACTCAAGCAGCTGGCCCTCGAAGCGGCGGGGGCGGAAAAAAAATAAAGGCCCTAACTATTTCTCGGGATGTCCTACGGAGATTTCCGCCATGGGGTTACTAATGGTTACTAACTCCTAGAGTGGTTACTAACGGTTACTACAACCTCCGGCTTGCTGCGAAAAGAGTATCGCGACAGCGCAGCAATAAGGAGCTTAATTTGTAACAACGAGCGGAGCGAGTATTGTAACTTTTTCGTAACCTCTCGTAACCTTGCGTAATTTTTCTTCCTCAGATCCGCCGTCCGTCGTGGGAGGTGATCGGCACCATCCGCATGTATAGCATGATGAGAATCACGACGAGCACGTTGATGCCGACCGCGCTCAGCGGGTAGCCGTGCAGGAAGACGGCCGCAGCAACGCCGCTGGCGGCTGGGAAGAGCAGCGTGTGGAACGAGCTGCGGTGGTTAAGAAAATCGAAGACGAGGCAATAGGAGGTTAGTGTCACGATCACTGACGGGAAGGCGCCCAGGGCCAGGCGGCTCATGTGAAATCTTGAGAGCAGGGGGGAGAACAGGCCCATCACGTCGAGGGGAACCGCGAGTGGAAAGGCGCTGCCCACGGCAGGAACGAAGACGATGAGAAGCAGAGCGGCATATATGCAGAGCAGGAAACCGCGGACGTATCTTTGGAACAGGAGGTGCCTGTGAAAGTAGTAGTAACGCAGGTCTAGCAGTAAGCAGGGGAACACCACGAAGTAGGTCAGGAAAAGCCAGTCCACGATGATCCAGCAGAGTGGCGGCGGCATGGCGGCGAGCCATCCGGGATAGGCGGCTACCGCGCCGCCCCTGACCTCCGTCACGAAAGGTATATACCTCACCAGCAGGGGGTAATAGAGCGCGAGGAAGAGAAACGGCGAAAAACCGCGGAACGCCCTTGTCAGCACCGTCTGCCTGGAGGCCTTCATGTCCAGCCCGAGGTAGATGAAATAGGCAAGGCCGATTGCGAGAAATCCGACGAGAAATTTCAGGGCCCGTGCAGACATCGCCGGGTCTAAAAACCATCCGGTGCGGGCTCCCAGCAGGATTCCCGCCGCCAGGATGAGGAAGAGGGGGAAGAACTCGTAAAGCCGGATCCGGGGCGCGCGGCCCTTGACCAGGTGGTCGATCCTGGCCTCCGCGCGCAGGGACGGCTCGAGTGTCCTGTTCAGGGAGTCGACGATGCGCTGCGTGAGCTCCTTCTCGAATGCCTTGTCTTCCTTGTGCCGCGCCATCTCCTCCGGGGTTATCCGGATCGGCTCGTGGAAGGTGAGGCCGAGGCGCCAGGGCCGCGGCACCCGGCGTTTCTGCGGGCCGAGGCTGGGCCAGGAGCGGAAGGCCCCCGTGATCGTTGCCGGCACGATAGGTGCGCCCGTCTTCAGGGCGATGAGCGCGGTACCCTGTTTTGCGGGGACCATGTGGCCGTCCGTCGTGTACGTTCCCTCGGGGGCGATCGCAAACCCGCCCCCCTCTTCCAGGACGCCGATGGACGACCTGATCGCACTGAAGTCCGCTGTCCCCCTCCGGACGGGGATCGCGCCGTAGAGCTTGAGGAAGATACCCCAGAAGGGGACTTTCAACGCGAAGGCAGCGACGATGAAGCGGAGGGGACGGGGTGTAAATGCCAGGAGGAAAGGACCATCGAAGACGTTCGTGTGGTTGTACGCGATGATGACGGGGCCGTCTTTGGGGACGTTCTCGATGCCCCGGATATCCACTTCGTAGAGCACCTTGAATGCCGCCCGCATCACCGCTCGTATAAATTTTTGGATCCGCGTCACGATTTCAGTCCCATGAAGAAATAGTGTTGTCGCTTCGGTGCCTGCAGCCGGGCACCGTGTGAAACATGTGAGGAGTCGGCACCGTTTCCCTCCTTATAGTAGCAGGTTTCTCAGGAAGAGCGTTTCGGCCACGCTGCCCAGAAGTATGCCGATACCCGATACAAGGTACATGATACCGAGCAGCCGCAGGCCGCCGAGGAAAGCTTTCCTTCTCGAGGAAAAACCGAATCCCCTGCTGAATATTGTCCACAATACTCCCGTCAGTGCGGCGAAAGAAGTTAAAAAGTATCCCCCGAATTCCATGATGAACATGATGTATATCATCGGAGGACCCGGAGTCTGCGCCATGATGACGCCTTGAAGGAACTTGCCTGCTATGTTCAGAAAAAGAGGAAAGATGAAAATGGCGCGTACGATCATGGTGATATTTGCGACAACAAAATTGTTCAGGAAGATCAGTATCCCCATACCGGTGAAATTTTTGTTGGAGGCGAGGGAATTCATCAGTCGCCGGTGGTGCTCCTTGTAGGACTGCAAGACACTGCCGTACCCGGGGATCCTGTACTCCAGTGTGCGGGATATTTTGAAAACATCCCTGTTTATCAGCGTTTCGTAACGAACGTAATCGAGTTTCCCGGCAGAATAGCCCGCGAGGAAGCTGAAGAGGTAGGCCAGGAAGAGCGAAAGAAAAACCGGTTTTGCTTTTTGCAGCAAGCGGGCCATGATGGCACATCCTTTCACGGGGCATTCCCGGAAGCCGAGAATTCCTTTATGGCCGCATCGAGTATCCGTTGGATCTTGTTGTCATGCCGGCCATCACCAGCCATCTTCTCCCAGAAGAATCCCCGTCACGAACCTGACGGATTCCGTGTCCTGGGAGGGGAGGTCCCAATCATTGATCCATCGCACCTCACGGGGTCCACCGCCGCAGACGGGGAACCCGGATGCCTTCCTGCAGAGGGAGTTGACCCAGAAGCCGCAGGACTCGAGGGCGAAGAGCCTCCGCTCAGGCTGCCTGCACTCTTCATCCTCGCCGCATCCACTGGCGCAGAGCCGGCAGGGACCGCAGGAGTATGCTTCGAGGATGTTGAACCCCTCTTCGTGCAGGGCCTCCGCGACCCGGGCAGTAAACAGGTGCGTGGCCCCCTGGCGGCCGTCGCCCTCGCTACCCTCGAACTGCATGATCAACAAGGTGCGGGCGCCTGAAAGGAGGCCTATCGTTTCCTCCACCGACGGCGAGTGCGGCGGGCACCCCTTCCAGTTCCCGAGCGCTCCGGGGCAGGCGGCAATGGTCCCCTCGCCTGTCCGGTACGGTAGGCGGCAGAATTCCATAATCCTTTCACCGATAACTGAATTCGCCGGGTGCATCATGCCGGCCCGGAGGGTGAACTCCCGTATATTCGCGTCGCCGCCTTTCAGGCCGAGCAGGATCTCCCGAATTTGCGCGCGGTGCCGTTCGTAGAAATCGAGGAACGCCGCGCCGGGCGCTTCACCGGATACAGGTGAAATCTCCTCCGCCTCTCTTATGTAGTCTTGCGCGTTCATTGTCCGGTACCGGGGTACTCTTGTATATATCAGGGGTGCCACTTTACATGCGTATTTACCTACTTACTATGCGGCTCAACTCAATCATGGTATTGGCGCCATATTTCCTGGCTATAATCACACCCGCTTTTTTAGCATCCGATTGAATCGCAGCCGTTGCCACTTCAGCGGCTTGTTAGACAAGGCAATATTAGATATCGGGTAACGATAAGTTCTTAAGGATCTTATTCGCGAGAAGATTTGGGATTTCCGTATGACGTGGGATGGCTTCAACGTGGCCTGTTTGGGGATTACACCAGAGAGAATGGGAGCTACCTTCGCGTTTAAGGTAGCATCCATATTTGCGGAGATGTTTCAGCAATGCCCTGCGCTTCATTCAATGGTCACCACTTCTTTCGTGGCTTCGGATGGAAGGCCTCTGAGAGCGTCTTGACGGCGATCTTCCAGGATCAGTTGAATAGCTTCGGAGAGGCTCTTGAGACATTCCTCCTTTGTTCGTCCTTGACCATTAGCGCCGGGGATTTCAGGGCAATAGGCTATGAACCATTCGCCATCCTTTTCAACGATGGCATTAAATTCGTTGTGCATGGTAGACCTCCGGACAACCTATCCTAAAATAGCATAATGAATGCTAATTATGAAGCTAAATATTGTCTAACATTTAAGCTAAGCTGCCGTGAAACGCGCCAGCGTTTTCACGGTAAGCTTGAGCGATTTATTTTACCTTTCTTGAAGACAGAACTATATTGAATGGCGTCAACCGGGCAAACATTCAAGCAACGCGCACAGCTATAGCAATCTGCTGGTAATCTCTTGGAGTAAACCAAACCTTTTGCAGCCTCTAAAGGGCATGCCTTTATACAGGCACCGCATTCGGTACACTTATCTTTGTCAATTCGGACACGGATAATGCTGAATCGTTCAATCAACCATGAAATAAATCCAAAAGGGCAAATGAACTGACAGAAAGGACGATAAACAATGAATGCTCCCAACAAAGCAAGGATGACAGTCAGCAGAATGCTGACGGTTTCAAAATCGAGATCGAATAGATTGAAAGGATTAATATAGTGATAGATGACAGTTCCCTTACGTCCTCCGATAATACCGAATAGAAGCAGTAACATGGCTGTAAAAAGCCCTGCTCGGATTGTGTTTGTTAAAAGAAACGGCAGCTTCCGTTGTTTGATTCTTCGCAGGATTGGAACACTATAAACCAACTCCTGCAAAGAACCAAAAGGACATGCCCAACCACATATTATCTTATTGCCGATAACGGCGAGAATAATGAAGAAAAGCAAGGCGATTGCTTTAGCAATTGGATCGGGATACAGCCCCACCATCGACTTGAAAACTTTAACTACACTCTCCATCGGGTTGGGTGATTTTCCCAGGAGAAATCCAGCGACGATTACAGAAAGCATGAGAGAAACAATGTAGGGTGTCCGGGGATACCATTCACGCCTGTGTTTGACATCGGACAAGTCCGGCCGTCCCAGCCTAACGAGGAAAACGAGGCCGCCGAGAACCAGTGCTGCATACACGTAGTACTTGAGCATACTATCATGATGAGAAAGAAGGTGTTCAGTAACATGCTGAAGTTCTTCAGGCGCAACACCTAATGTCTTGAGAGGTTTTTGTTTGGAAATATCGAGCGGCAGTTTGAATTCGCGGGCAAGGGCCTTACCTGTGACGTTCAGCGTTGAAGCAATATCACGAATCGACATCTCAACGCTGAAGCTGCCCACATCCTCGGGCTCACCGGCTGGTTTCACCAAAAATCCAAAGCCTACGATGATTATTATTATCGCGATTGTTCCAAAAAGCCAAAAACGTTGCCTCATTGACAATTGTGAGAACCAACTATGAATGCCCATCTTTCCTCCATCCCTATGTGAATTGGTATAACCAATCGCTGCACCTGTCTCGAAAAACGCTTCGCTTTTTTCGCGCAGGTGAGCTTTTCGTTAGGTTTTTCTATTTATTTCTCAAAATCAGCATTTAGTGTTTGAGCCTTATTTCTTCTCACTAACGTCTGCGTTATGCTCCCGCCTATTTTTTAGCCGGGAAACGAAGACGGATGCTCACGGGCCGGTGGTCGGAGAGGCGGATGTGGTCTTCGAGGGGATAGCGCTTCTCGAAGTAGTCGATCCGGAACTTCTCGTCCCAGTTGTCAATAAGTGAACGAGAAATCAAGATATGGTCCAGAAATTTCGTGTCCCAATTCAGGAAATTGCTCTTGAGTTTGGCGTAATACTTTGGCTCTCCCTTCTCGGCGTTCCATTGATAGGTGAAATACGGGAATTCTTTAGTTCCGCTGGCGAAAAGGAGAAGGGCTCGGGGGTCGCTGAAATCGGCAGCATTTCGGATCAGGCGATTGCGGACGTCGTCGTCAATGCTGTGCTTATCGAGAAGCTCGATTATCACAGAGCTGCTCTCATTTATATCCCCCATTACGATTATATCCGAGTCTTTTAAAGACCCCTGAACCTCCGGTTTCATTATCCAATTCCGCAGGAGGTCCTCCCATTCACCCCGTCGGCGAATGTCGTTGGAGTCGAGGCCACCGTCAATGCCGGATGTCTGGGCTTTAAGGTGAAGGACGATGACAACGAAATCATTTGCAGGAGCTGAGCGTACGCGGAATCGTGCAGCTAGCGGAGTGCGTGGAAAACGAAGTTCTTCCTTGGAACTGGTTGGTTTTCCAAAGCCGTAACCTCGCTTGAGCTGGGTTAGCTCGGTCACCTTCCCCAAAAGTTCTAGAGTCTTCGTATTCCAGATAAGGGCCGTATGTATACCACCAATGGTTGACTTTCCCATAATGGATGACTTTCCTGCTTTCCCCTTCCAAATTTCTGGCGGGTCTTTGATTTCATTCCTCTTATTCTCAAGCCTGTTTAACTCGGAGAGGAGCTGATCCATGGAAGAGGGCGCAGATGCGGATCGAGGAGGGATCATTTCTTGGATGCCAATCACATCCGTGCCGGCTCCTAGAATGGTCTGCGCTATCATTTCAAGGTGGCGATGGTCTCTCTTCGGGAAGGTGTGATCATCCGGCCCCACCGCATCAAAAATCTCAATATTCCATGAGGTAATTCCTATATACACCGGGGAAAGGGCCGGGCTTGTTGAATCCTTTGCTATCAGTACAATCGGGGCCACAAATAAGATAATAAAAGTGATAAGCAATATTTTCATAGTCCCTCTTTCCATAGAAGCTTAACGTAAAACTCAGCGGCGCAGTAACTACCTGGGGAGGGGGCGGGCCGATGTCTGTTCGCTCTTGGCATGAGAACCATCGTTGTTAGACTGCCCCCCATTTTTCTTGTATAACTTCTAAGTTGATAGAGTAGGTCTGACCCCCGCTTTTCAGTGCAGCGAGTGGTTAGACAATTTCTTATTTTTTCGGTTTCCATTCAGATGCGTTCTTCTTTGCGGCCGCGATTTGCTCAGCATTCAATCTTGAAGCGATCGACTGGAGTAGCTTTAATTCTTCGGTCTGTTTGCAGTTGGTGATAAGCAACCATGTATATGCTTGAATGTAGTCTTGTGAAACTCCTTTACCTTCGGCATACAATTGGGAGAGTTTATGTTGGGCCGCATGATGCCCTCGCTCCGCTGCCATGCGATACCATTTTGCAGCTTCGCCAAAGTCTTGTGTCAGGCCTTCACCATTAGCATACATAAAGCCTAAGTTGTGCATGGCAGAGGGATAGCCTCCTTCGGCGGACTTGCGATACCACTTGACCGCCTCAATATAGCCTTGAGGAAATCCCTTGCCCTCCGCGTACATCAGGCCAATGGCGTTTTGCGCTTTCGCATTGCCCTTTTCGGCTAAGGGAAGCCATTCTCGTGTGGCGGCTGCGTAGTCACCGCGCTTATACGCTACCAATCCAGCATCGTAATCGGCAGAAGCCAGCGTAGCCAAGGCAGAAATGAAGACAATGGTGAGAATCGAAGGTAATGTGTTTGCTCGAATCGTAAATAATTGAACCATTTTCCCCTCCCTTATTTTATTTTATGTCTAACGCCCAAGCTCACCTGCCCCTATGAAGCGCAGCGGAATAGCTGTCAGGTGGAGCACTTTGTTATACAGTCCTGATACAGAAGCTATCATTATGTGAATCAGTATCTTGAAGAAGTAAAACCTGTTCTAAAAATACATCAACCAGTATCTGAGTAATGTGGATAAAGCTTGAGGTTGCTCAAACATTATATGATGCCCGGTATCATCAATTATAGCAATTTTAGCATCCTTAATTGATTTAGTAATATATTCATGTTCTTCAACTGAAAATATAGGATCATTTTTAGCAGCTATTACTAAAGTGGGGCACTTAATATTATTTAGAAATTTCTCACTGTTAAAATCATCTAAGTACGATTCCAAATGATTTATGAATACTTGTTCATCAACAAATTCCATGCCTTCTTTTACAAGTTTGATAAATTCATCTTTACTAGAATCCAGATTTGTTGAAACATAATCGAGATATTCTTGTTTAAACTCATCAAAATGACCGTTCTTTATACGTTCCAAAATCTTATATTGCTCCTTTTCAACTTCAGGCAAATATCTTGCCCATGTTCCAATTAAAGCCAGTTTTGTAACCCTTTCAGGATGCTCTGCAGCTGCTTTAAAACATGCCCATCCTCCCATAGATGCACCGGCAAGTGCAAATTTACCTTCAGTACAATTTAAAATAGCCTCCACCCATTCCTCTCGACTATTACAATTACTAACATCCGGTACAACAATATCTGCAATATCCGAAAGATGTATTATTTGAAACTTCCAAAGATATTCATTTCCGGCTATACCAGGAACTAGGACTAACTTCTGTTTCATTTTACCCTCTTGTTTTTGTGGCTGGATATGTCTTGAATAATGCCATCTAAAGAATTGATAACAATTCCTTCGTTTTTGTATTTTTCAAGTCCATTAAGAAGACGGTGCGGATCAGGCGCGGCTATCAGCAGTCGCCTGCATCCGGCTTGTTCGCATTTTCTTAGCCTTGACGATCAGTGACCTTCCGAACGTGGGAAATGCTCGTGCGAGCCAGCAACTCCGGATCGTTCCCCGTCGGTTGAAGTTTACCATGTCCGAAGTGAAATACACTGGTTCAAACGAGTGATGTCGTAAGAGGTCAAACAACGTCCGCTTGATGAAATACCTGATGTGTCCTGCTGCGCCTCTCGTGAAGGAGATTTCGATATTTGGGTTTCGGTTAACCAGAAGGAGAAGCCGACGTCCGAAAGCCGCAAGGTTCGGGGTGGTCACTACAAGGTGACCGGACGGTTTCAGCACACGGAACACCTCGTCAAGTAGGTGGTCGATATCAAAGATGTGCTCAACGATCTCTCCAGCGAAGACAAGATCAAATGCCCCATCCGGAAAGGGCAACGCTTCTTCGAGGTTGCCGAGCTTTGCGTCGATACCTCGTTCACGCGCCTTGGTGATTCCTGGATTGGAGGCATCGATTCCGGACACCTTGTTCCCTTGGTCGAGAAACGCGGTGCCAATGGTGCCGTCGAGACACCCGATATCGAGGATACTACCGGCGTTCCCAACCAATGGTAGCACGCGTTTCACGCGGATGTCGTCCTGAGTACAAAGCGATCCGTCGTATGCTTCTGTGTTCCATGCGTATGGGTCCATTGGTTTGCCTCATGCGAACATTCGAGCTAAGCTGCCGTGAAACGCGCCAGCGTTTTCACGGTCAGCTTGAGCGATTTGATACTGTTTAAGGCCTCCTCCTCCCTACACCTGTAAGGTATCATCGTTTTGGAAGAAACAATTAACGGAAAGGAGGATTTTGCCTATTTTTCTTTATTGACACATGGAGGCCTTATAAGTGTTAGGAGGCGGCTAGTTGCTTCTCGGAAACATCTCTTCAAATTGCTGCCGATACGCCAGCCTCTGCAACGACGTGGTCGTTCTCAACCGTGCTGCCTGATACTCCAATCGCTCCAATTATCTCACCGTTACTATCCTTAATCGGCACGCCGCCTGGAAATGTGATTAGCCCATTGTTCGAATGTTCAATGTTGTAAAGATCGCCGCCGGGCTGAGAAAGATTCCCGATCTCGCCGGTATTCATATCGAAAAACCGGGCGGTCTTTGCTTTTTTGATTGCGATGTCAATCGATCCAAGCCAGGCACCATCCATCCGTAAGAAAGCTTTGAGATTCGCCCCCGCATCCACAATGGCGATATTCATCTTTATATTCAGCTCTTCCGATTTTTTACGAGCTGCATCAATGGCTACCTGGGCTTGATCCGTTGTAATGTCTGACATAATTACCTCCTGTTAGTGTGAAAAAGGGAAATACGACTCGGTCTAACAAACAAAATTACATATGGCGTCCTCCTAACGTAAAGCTCAGCGGTGCAAACCCGCCAGGGTTTGCATCCGCTGGAGCGATTGGTTAAGCAGCGTCTTCGGAAAATTCACGCTTTATTGTCGCTAGAACTTCTCCGAAAGTTTCTTTAATGTTTCCTTTGATGAAACGAATCTGCTCGATGCCACTGATATTCGAGAACTCTTCTGTGCCCTCTTCGAGTAGAATAATTGCTCGGCTAAAGCCAAGCCGTCCCTGAAACAGACCTACTTCGTGTATAACATTCTGGCGAGCCCAGCGGTTCCCATTTACAGTTTCATCCTCTGCTGTCATGACCAATACCGCAAAAGATGATTTTGTAAGCATGTCTTCTAGAATATCTCTAATAACATGTCCCGCACGTGCTCCTATTTCATAGGCTTCCACCGATAACCCGTGCTTGTCCTGGAGGTGATCTTTTAGATCTCGCCAAGCTTGACTTCGACCGTGTCCGATAAAGATTGTAGGCTTCTGTGGAGGTGGCTCAGGCATTCGTGAAGAACTTAGGTAGTTCTCAAACACGTCAAAAACCGCCTCTATCTGTCGGCGCTCTGGTGCTTTTATGCTGACCTCCACTGAATTGCCGAATGATTGAATGCGAAATGAACCATCTTTAAGTGATTCATCATAGACAGCATTTCCAGATGATCGCCGATAGTCGGCGAAAAATTCTTCCTGAGAATCATGTTTCCATCTTGCTCCGTCAATTTCAACTACTAAGTGAAGGATAGAGACTTGAGCTTCCTCAGTAGGGATAACTCTGTGAAATGCATCGATTGCCTCTCGCAGAACGTCTACTGAGAAACGAGTTCTTGTGAAATGTTTTGTCTTTTCCAAAAGTTTACCTCGATAATATGAATTAAAAGCTGCTTAACGACTGAACTCACTGGATTTTACGGAGCGGAGCGGAGTAAAAATCCAGTGCAGTGATTTGTTAGGCGGTTATATGCCTATTGATGTTAAAAAATCTTGTGGGATATCACTATTTTTTCGTCCAGCTATAGCAAAATAGTATAAAGGCTGTCCCTCTATTGAAAGCCTGTGCTGGTATCGTTCAAGGAAATATACATCAAGATATTCTGAGAAGATCAGTTCTCTAATGGCAACAGAAAATCCACTCTCGTCACTTTTATCAAGAAATGTTTCTTTCATATTGAAGGCTATCCAACCCTTGCTTTGAAGAATATTAAATGCCTCTATAAATGCCTTTACTGGAATGTCTCCGAATCCGAGCGCTGCGACAGTAGTAAGGCAATTAAATGACCATTCTTGTATGTCCTCCCTTTGTTGCATAGTTAAATTACAAAAATCTTCTATATAATAGGCATCATAAATCATGGGCCTGTCGCGATCTGTCGCCTCTTTTGCTTCAGATATAATATCAGCCCCAACGAGCCTTGAAACCCCATGGTTTCTCAATTTTTCACCCATCATTCCATTGCCCGCTCCTAAATCTAATACTCGAAGTTCCGTAAAATGTTCATGAACTTGAGACAGTGAATATCTTAGTGCCTCCGATACCTTTGTTGGAGAATTACATTTCAGGCGTTCATAGAATAATTGTTCATACAATCCCTGTATTTTGTAAATTTCTGCATATTCATGAAAAAGGATTTTTCTTTCTTGAGCACCAGGTTCTAATAAAAAGAAATATTCTTCGTCTTGTTCAAGGTCATTTGCTTTCATCTTTGGAAACTTAATCCTATACTTTCCAATCACTTTAATCCCCCTTGTTGATAGTTTTGTTAGCCTAACTATTGATTGAGCAGCGATTTCGCTTCAATATGAGATAATGATGGAAAAACGCAGCGAAATCGCTATCATATTAGATAGATGCCTTTGCACAATAGTATGAACGGAAACAGCGCTCAACACAAGAAGAAGTTGCTCGACCGGGTGAGCGAGCTGATGCGTCTCAGGCATTACTCTATCCGGACGGAAAGGTCATATATCGGCTGGATCAAGCGGTATATCTTGTTCCACAAAAAGAGGCATCCCGGGGAGATGGGTGTTCAGGAAATAGAGGCATTTCTTACCCACCTCGCCGTCGATAGAAAGGTATCGCGCTCAACGCAGAACCAGGCTTTCAATGCCCTGCTGTTCCTGTACCGGGAGGTTCTGAAATTAACGCTGGATGAGAAAATTCAAGCGGTCCGCGCAAAAAGGCAACGGAAACTGCCGGTTGTCATGACCCGTGACGAGGTGAGGCTGGTAATCGAGGCCATGGCCGGAACGTGCGGGCTCATGGCAAAGGTCATGTACGGGAGCGGCCTCCGTCTCATGGAGGGCGTTCGCCTTCGAGTAAAGGACCTTGATTTCAGCATGAACCAAATAACCGTGCGCAGCGGAAAAAGGGGACAAAGATAGGTGGACGATGCTGCCTGAGAGCATCAAGCCCGCGCTGCAGGAACATCTGCGCAGGGTCAAGATCATTCATTCCAACGACCTGTCCCGGGGCTACGGCGAGGTGTACCTGCCCCACGGTCTTGAGCGGAAGTTCACGGGGGCGGCTAAAAGCTGGGAGTGGCAGTACGTCTTCCCGGCGAAGGGCCTCTCACGCGATCCCCGGACGGGGAAGGAGCGACGACATCATATCCATCCGACTATTTTCCAGAAGGCCCTGAAGAAAGCTGTCCGCATGGCCGGCATACACAAGCGCGTGACGAGCCACACGTTCCGCCACAGCTTCGCGACGCACCTGCTTGAGGCCGGGTACGACATACGGACAATCCAGGAACTTTTAGGTCACGCGGATATCTCCACTACGATGATCTATACACACGTTCTCAGGGCGGGAGGAAAAGGTGTGAAAAGCCCCCTTGATAGTATTTCGGGCAAACTTGATTGAACGATGTCACTGCGTGTTCACAGCATACCGACTAAACTAGCCCGGTCCTATTTTATCGAGAGCGATGAAGGACTCTACCTGGTAGACACCGGCGCGCCCGGCTCCGAGGAGACCGTGCTGAAGCTGATGGAGAAGCTCGGCCGTGACGACCTGCGGCTTATCTATATCACCCATGCCCACCTGGACCATTACGGCAGCGCCGCCGCCCTGCGGCGTATCACGGGAGCGCCGATCGCAATCCACCGCGCGGACGCGGAAAGGATGGCGCGGGGAGAGACGCATCTCGGTGAGATACGCGGGTGGGGGAAGTTGATAGGGGCTTTCAAGAAGATGCTGGAGCCGCACATGAAGCCGGAAGCCACACGGCCGGACATTCTTTTAGACGACGGCGATAGGCTGGATGAGTGGGGCCTGGACGCGAAGGTGGTCCACATACCGGGTCACACCCACGGCTCGAGCTGTCTACTCGTCGAGGGAAGGCTGGCATTCGTGGGGGATCTTCTTTCGACAGTCGGCCGCCTGCACGCGCAGCGCTTTTTCGCGGAGGACTGGTCACAGATCCCGGAAAGCCTGGAAAGGCTGAAGGCGCTGGGCGTCGAATGGGTTTACGCCGGGCACGGGCGCCGGGCCCTGAGCGGGCCGGGTTTGGACAAATTGAATGTTCAATGAAAAGAAAATACTGAAAGGGAAAAGAAGAAAAAGAACTCAAAAAAATAGCCACGAAGACACTAAGGCACGGAGAAAATGGAAATATAGAAGTATAAAAATATGGAAATAATGAAACGAAAGGGCGTGAGACGGAAAAATAACGAGGGACGATGGACGAAAGGAAAGACGAATGTCCAATCTTCAATCGTCACTCGCCTTGCGCAGTACGAACTACGATTCACGAATTTCTTTAACTCTTTCGTATATCCGGTCGATCCCGTCGGTGCTGCTTAAGGGAACCGGTATATGGCCGGGCGGGCCGTGGTGGTCCCGTGGGTTGATCCTTATGAGTGTGCCGCCGTGGTCACGGGCCACGTGCTCGGATGTCATCCGGACGGTGGGGACGGCTTCCCCCGCTCCGATCTCTACGATCACAAGCTTGAGCCTTTCCTCGCGAACCTTCCGGAGCCATGAATTGAGCCTCTGGTTCTGGCTGTCCGTTCTTCTTGAGACCCAGGTGAGATCGCCGAACATCAGGATGTTCGGACGTGCTACCCTTCCGCAGTTAATGCACCGCGGCAGCGGCTCCAGTGCCCTGAAGCTCTCCTCGTCCACATCCACCTCCATCCGGCTTCCGTCCCAGATTTCATCCGTGCAGGGCGCCGTGCACTGAAGATGGTGAATCGAGCCGTGGCACTCTTCGATCCGGTCATCCAGGTAGCCCGCTTTCTGGAACTGCCCGTCCACGTTGGACGTGAATACGAAGTACCCGCCGCTTTTACGAACGGCCATCTCCAGGAGCTGGCCGAATCCACGGTGCGGCGTCGTTCTCCTGTAAAGATTCAAGCGGTGACCGTAAAATGCCCACGCCAGTTCGGGATCGGTATCGAACCAGCTCGGGTTCGCCATGCCGCTGAAGGATATTCCCAGCCGGGCGATGGGCGGATAGGCTTTCCAGAAGCCCTTGTTGCCCCGGAAGTCGGGCAGCCCCGAATCGACGCCCATTCCCGCGCCGGCGGTAATCAGGACCGCATCGGCGCCGTGTAGCGCTTCTGCCGCCTCGTCGAGTCTTTCCGTAAGTTCACTTTTCATCCCATTTTCAATTATAGAGGTATGAAGAGGGAAACGAATAAAAATATACAAGATACAAGAAACAAGAAAAAAGATGCAGGATACAGGATGAAAAAAGACAGAAAGAGTGAAGCGGGAAAAAATAAATAGCCACGAAGACACTAAGGCACGAAGAAAAGACGAATAACCAATGAAGAGACTGAAGACCAAAGACCGAAGACTAAAGATAAAAACGAAAAGAGAATTAGCACCTGATTAAACCTGATTTACCTGAAAAATAAGAATAACTAAAATAATTATCAGAGTAATCTCCGTCAGATCTCAGTCGACCCGGCCCCGGTCTTACCGGGGACGGACGGCGGCTCTGCCGGACGGAAGAGGAATCAGGTGCGATTTATTCTTATTTTTCACTTCTTTTTTTAACGATGTACGAAGTACGATATATAAACCACGCTGTACGCAGAACGCTGTACGAGATACGAATCACGAACGACTAATCCCGAGCAAGAAGGTTGCTATTGCCCTGCCTATGAAATCGTTTGTCTTCACGGTCGGGTGGCACCAGTCGTAGTACAGGCCTTTTTCTACCTCGCTGTACTTTCTCAGAATGGGCAGCAGGTCCAGGTAATCAAAGCCCAGCCTGTCCGCTTTCTCCCGGAGTATCCTCTGCGGCGTATCTTCGAGAAACTTCGCGTACACCTGGAAAGCCGCCGGAAAAGCAACAATCGCCACAGTGAAATTGTGCTTTTTGGAAAGCGCTTTCAGAGTGCTGAATTCCCGGTCGATGACATCCCACGATTCGGCCTCCCATGCCGCCCCCCAATCGTACTTCGCCATCGAGGCCAGCTCGAGAAAGGCTTCCCTGTCGTTGGCCCAATCGACTTTATCCATTACTGACGTCCAACCGAGCCGATCTTCGCCCTGCTCCTTTATCCATCTGCGCAGCTTGAATTTCTTATTGATGGTTTCCGCCAGGAGACTATGTTTCCTTAGCCATCCCCTGCTGCCAAGCTCTCCGGGAAACCCCCAGGGAGGCCGGCTGTCATTGAGGTAAAAAGAAACGACGACTATATCCGGCTCTACTGAGAGACCTCTCTCTTCCAGTATGTTTATCTCCTCTTTAAGCCCGATGTCTCCCACCCCGGCATTGATCACTTCGACGGACCGGTCTTTCATAGAGCTCTTCAAATACTCCTCGGCCCTCTCGACGTATACTTCCTCCGCCTCCAGGTAGCTCCCCCAGGTAATAGAATCCCCCAATACCAGGATTCTCAGCTCGTTCGTTTTTTTGTGCGCCGGGACTTCGCCGTCCCGGAAACCCAGGGAGTTGATTTCCATCGTGATATCGCGTTTCGATATGCGGTGGTTCCGGATAAGCACGCGCGCGTTCGGGACCAGCCGCCGTCCCTTCGATGTGTAGACTATAAGGAATTCGGCATCGAGCTCACAGAGGGTCTTGAGGCGCCCGGCCTTTTGCTGAATGACGTGGGTCTCCGAGAGGCGCAGAAAGAGCTCGAGAAGCAGTAGAATCAGGACAACGGAAGATATGAACAGTGCCCCTGGAATCAGGATACGTTTTAAGCGCTTGTTGGTCACGGCCGGCCACCTTTTCCCGGACTCAAGTTAACAAATTACAGGGAAGATGAAAGCATGAAAATAATGAATCGAGGAGACGTGAGACGGAAAAAATGATGGACGAGGGACGAAAGGAAAGACGAATGTTCAATGCTCAATGTTCAATGAAAAGAAAACACTGAAAGGAACAAAATAGAAAAAGAAACAGGATGCAGGATACAGGGTTCAGGATGTTGAATCCGCGTAACATTAAACGGCTTATCAAATGGGCCTTTTCTAGCGCAGGCTGAAGCCTGCGGCTACCTTCACGTTACAATATCTTTGCTTCCGGGCGTGGTAATAGGGGATGCGGTGGTGTACAATAGCGGGGATGTGTGTCGCCAGGCTCCGGGCCTTGAGCGAGGACATGAGCGGTGGATGAGGTGAATAAGACAAGCACTGTAAGACCGGCGAAGAGGGGGACGGATTTGACTACCTACCTTCTCCTCTTCCTCAGCATGGTCGTCCTGCTCGCTGTGCTGAAGATCGCCAAGGCGATACTTATACCCTTCGCCCTGGCCGTCTTCTTCGCCTTTATCCTTTACCCGGTGGTCAAATTTCTGAACTGGCTGAAGATCCCTTACGGTCTGGCTGTGGGAATCGTCATTATCGCCGTGATCGTCGTCTGCCTGGGGGCGACATTTATTATCGCGGGCCAGCTGACAAGCTTCGCCCAGGAGCTTCCACAATACCAGGAGGCGCTTGCGGGATACCTGGACAAAGTCCAGTCTGCATACGAAGGGGTTGCCGAAAAGTTCGCCTCCTTCCTTCCGGGCAAACCTGTGACGTCGACGGGGGAGCAGGCTTCAAACAATATCCTCCCGCAGCTCTTCTCCGGTGTTTTAACCGGCATCTTATCGCTCTTTTCCGTCCTTTCCCATTTTATCTTCATCATTTTTATTCTCATCTTCCTCCTGTCCGACGCGCGGTCCTTGGGCGAGAAGCTTGTCAAGGCCTGGGGGAAGACGGAGGAAAAGAGGGCCGGCGAGATAGTGGAGGCCATCCGCAGGGGAATCGGCGACTACATCATCATCCGCTGCGCTATCAACGCGGGACTGGCCGTTGTCGTGACCCTCTGCCTTATCTGCTTCGGCGTCAATTACGCGTATATATGGGGGCCGCTCACGGGCGTGCTCAACTTCATACCCTACCTGGGGGCGACGGTGGGCCTACTTCCGCCCCTTGTAATGGCCATTGTTCAGAATCATTCCTGGTTCTCGATAATCCTCCTCATGGCGTCCCTGTTAGTCATCCAGAATATCGAGGGGAACATCATCACTCCGAAGATGGTGGGGGAGCGGGTCGATCTCAACGCCCTGACGGTCATATTGAGCCTTGTGCTCTGGGGATACATCTGGGGAATGGTTGGAATGATCCTGGCCGTTCCACTTACCACCTGCTTCAAGATACTGTGCGACCACATTGAGCCCCTCAAGCCGCTCGGCGTTCTGATGGGGGGCAAAGACAGTTAAAAATTTAAAGTTAAAGGTTGGAAGAAAAAGCAGAAACAAGATACAGGCTGCAGGATACAAACGAATAACCAATGTTCAATAACCAATGGAATAAAGATATCCACGAATTGCACAAATTAACACGAATTTAATAACCGAAGCCTATTAACCTGGCCGAAAGTTACACCGTACGCTGTATGCAGTACGAGACACGCTGCACCCAATACGAGTTAAACACCTACTTTCTCTTCGAGGCGATCCGGTGAAGGATAGACGCTTCTTCATACTGTTCATGGTCATATTTGTCTCGGCCCTCGGTTTTTCCATAATCGCGCCGCTGATACCGATGTATATGCGCGAGATGGGGGAGAGCGGTTTCGGAATCGGAATGCTGTTTGCCGGTTACTCCATAAGCCGGGTGATCTTCACTCCGATAATCGGGGAGATCTCGGACAGGAAGGGCCGGAAGGCGTTTATCTCGGGAGGGCTGCTCCTGTATGCCCTCGTCTCACTCTCGTACATATGGGCGGGCAACCTGGTCATTCTCGCGGTCGTCCGTTTCCTCCACGGTTTTTCCTCGGTTTTGATAACACCCATCGCGCTGGCTTACGGCGGGGAAATCGCGAAGGAGGGGAGGGAGGGCCGCGCCATGGCCCTTTTCAACGCGGCGATTTTCACCGGTATCGGGACGGGACCGCTGCTGGGTGCTTTCATGATCCATCATTTCGACCAGGCGGCGGTGTTTTACGTGCTCGCGTCCCTGGCGGCGCTTTCTTCCATCGTGACGCTTCTCTTCCTCCCCGAGACGGAGAGGGTGAGGCCACCCGAGGACGGTTTCGCCCACCTGGGCGCCCTGATGAAAAAAGATATCCTCAAGCTGCTGGTGGTGTGGGGCGTGAGCGCGCCCATGGGGATAGCAGTTGTTCTCTCTTTTGTTCCCATGCTTTCCGCTAGATTGGGGCTGCCTCCGGGCCGGGCGAGCGTGATAATCTCCGTGTGCGTCTTCATGATCGTCCTCTTTCTGGAGCCGTTCGGCAAGCTCGCGGATAAGGCAAGGAAGTACCAGAAATTTTTCATCCTCTTTACCGGCCAGCTGGTTATCTCGGTCGCCCTGCTCTTTTCCCCCGCCTGCGACAGCCTGGCTACGCTGCTTTTCGCGGCAGCCGTGATAGGTATCGGGACGGCGGTGGCGTACCCCGTCGGTTCGGATATCGCGGTGCTGATCGGCCGGCGGGTCGGGATGGGCAGCTCCATAGGGCTCCTGAGCGCATCGAAGAGCGCCGGCGCCGCGATAACGCCGATTGTCGCCGGGCTGGTATACGACGCCTTCGGCCTGAACGCCGCCTTCTACTGTATCGCGATCCTCATCCTGGTGTGCAAGCTGGTCTGCTACTACTACACCGGCAGGCTGTTCGAGGAGCGGCGGTATAATGAAAAGACAGAAGACAGATGACAGAAGGCAGAAAAAACAAAAAGAAAACAGGCTGAAAACACAGAAGATAGGGGCAAAGGCCCGATTTTCAATGTTCGATAACTACTTGTAAATAAAAGGAAATATCCACGAATTTCACGAATTTTCACTAATTTGTTGGTAACGTTCAAGAGTTACGGCAAATGCCATAACCATATTTCCCCTCCCCAACGGGGGAGGGCGGAACGTCCGGCGCTTGCCGAAGGAGATTAAGGGGAGGGGGCTTTAATGTCCTTATTCGTTCCTGTTTAACCTGTAAGAGATACGA
>Ga0222680_1000140_pt1 | contig 30758 bp, 27 predicted proteins | sample AntAcemetage1004_FD_181146 | JGI IMG/M metagenome (GOLD analysis project Ga0222680, IMG submission 181146) | Saline water microbial communities from Ace Lake, Antarctica - #1004 | ecosystem: Environmental > Aquatic > Non-marine Saline and Alkaline > Saline | place: Antarctica: Ace Lake... | reverse complement strand
TTTTCACCCCCACCTAACCTCCCCCATCAAGGGGGAGGAATTTGTATGTAATGGCAAAATGCCGAACCTTTTGAACGATACTAAATAATTTTGCTTTTGTAGTGCCTTTGCGAAAGTCGGGTTAGGCAGGGAAAGGGGAAAAGCATTCCTATCGATATCGCGTTATGGTCCGTGATCGGTTAGGAAACTCCGGCGGGAGGTCCGGGACGGGACGCGGTTTTTGACTCATCGCGGATAAACGTGTATCGTATTGACCGCACTTTCTGGCGAGGTTCCCGGATCAACGGGGATGCGTGAGGGCCCGGAGGCTTGCAGGCGGTAGTAACGAACGGAGAGGATCGCGGATGAATCTGGTTACGGGGGCGACGGGCCTCCTGGGCAGCCATATTGCGGAGCAGCTCGTGAGGCGGGGGGAGGAGGTGCGTGCCCTTGTGCGCCCGACGTCGGACACGTCCTTTCTCGACAGCATTGGTGTCGAGAAGGTCTCCGGTGATCTTGACGACCGCGAAGCCCTCGGGAAGGCGTGCGAGGGCGTGCGCGTGGTTTACCACTCCGCCGCGAAGGTGGGCGACTGGGGGCCGTGGAGCGAGTTCCAGCGTATAACCATCGACGGGACGAGGAACGTGCTCGAGGCGGCCTGCGAGGCCGGGGTTGAGCGTTTCCTTCACGTGAGCTCTATCAGCGCCTATGGTCACATCGACGGGGAGGGGCTGGTCCTGGACGAGACGGCGCCCCTGGGCAGGCAGCTCGGCAGGTGGAGCTACTACTCGCGCGCCAAGGTGCTCGCCGAGGAGATCGTATGGAGGTCTCACAGTGAAGGCAGGATAGCGGTTACAGTCATCCGCCCGAGCTGGCTGTACGGTCCTCGCGACAGGGCCAGCATAGGAAGGCTCGTTGCCGCGATCAGTTCGGGGAAGGCGGTGCTGCTGGGAGACGGTCAGAACAGGCTCAGCCTGACCTACGCCGGCAACGCCGCCGAGGGGGCCATCCTCGTGGCCGGCAGGGATGAGGCGAGGGGAGAGGCGTATAACTGCAGCAGCGACGGTGACATCACGCTGCAGGGTTACTTCGGCCTGATCGCCGGGGCCCTGGGAAAACCGCCCGTCAGGAAGAAGCTCCCTTATAAGGTGGTCAAGAACGTGGCCTTCCTGCTCGAAATAATCGGGCGTCTGACGGGCAGGAAAGATCCTCCGATGCTCTCCCGTTACGCGGTCTGGCTCATGGGCCGCAGGGTCTTCTTCTCGCCGGGAAAGATAAGAAAGCTCGGATGGACTCCCACTGTGGACTACGAGACGGGTATCCCCATGACGGTCGAGTGGTACCTGTCGCAGAAGTCGACGAGCGGTTAGCACCGACTTGCACTGGAGTTGCCGGCGCTACGAGTCGTTCTAAAAAACTGTTATGGGTCTCCGGCAGCTTGCGCTCTCCCCGATAAGGGGATGCCGGGCGGTGGATGATAAAATATGCGGGACTGGAATACGCTCTCGAGACACACAATATTGAAATAAAGCCAGGGGATTAACGGGGCCCGCGCCTCGCCTCGCGCCGGGCGGTGACGATCTCCTCGGCCAGCGAGTACGGCATCGCCTCGTAACGCTCGAAGTGCATGGTGAACTCGCCGCGGCCGCTGGTGATGCTTCTCAGCTCTGAAGAGTACCCGAACATCTCCCCGAGCGGCACGCGCGCGCGGAGGATGCATGTCGTGCCCTTTGTCGCCATCTGCACGATCTTACCGCGCTTCGAGCACAGGCTCCCCGTGAGGGCCCCGATATGTTGCTCCGGTGCTGTGACCTCGACGCTCATGACGGGCTCCAGGAGCCGCATCCCGGCTTTCCTGCAGGCGTCCCGAAAGCCGTCGGCACCGCAGATGCGGAAGGCCTGCTCGGAGGAATCGACCTCGTGGGACGAACCGTCGACAACGGTCACCTTGACGTCCACCATGGGGAACCCGGCGTATGGGCCCTCGGCCATTGCATCGATGATCCCCCGTTCGATTGCCGGCATGTACTCGCGCGGGATCCTTCCCCCCTTGACCTTATTGAAGAACTGAAGACCGGAGCCGGGCTCGCCGGGCTCCACCAGCACGCGCATATGCGCGTACTGCCCGTGCCCACCGGTCTGCTTGACGTGCCTGTGATCGTGCTCGACTGAGCTGATGATGGCTTCCCGGTACGCGACCTGGGGCTTTCCGACCGTGACGCTTACGTTGAACTCGCGGAGGAGGCGGTCCACGATGACCTCGATGTGCAGCTCGCCCATGCCCGAGATGATGACCTCGCTGGTTTCGGAGTTGACCTTCACCGTGAATGTGGGGTCTTCCTCGGCGAGCCTGGCCAGGGCCCTTGCGAGCTTGTCCCGGTCGGCACGGCTTGCCGGCGTGACCGCCACGCCGATGACGGGCGAGGGGAACTCGATGGACTCCAGCAGGATGGGGTGCTCCTCGCCGCAGATGGTATCGCCGGTGTAGGTGTCCGCCAGGCCCACCACAGCGCCGACATCCCCGGAGTGGAGCTCCTCGACAGCCATCTGCTTGTTTGCGTGCATCTCGAAGAGCCGGCCGACGCGCTGCCTCTTTTCCCGGTTTGAGTTGTGCACGAACTCTCCGGCCTTGAGAACACCCGAGTAGACCCTGACGTAGGTGAGCTTACCCATGTGCTTGTCGGTCTGGATCTTGAAGGCGAGGGCGGCGAGAGGCGCATCGTCGCGGGGATGACGGATTATTTCATTCTCGGCCTCGTCGTGGGTGCCGATCACGGGCGGCAGGTCGGCGGGGGAGGGGAGGTAGTCGATGATGGCGTCCAGCAGGCGCCTGACGCCCTTGTTCCTGAAGGCGGCGCCGCAGAGAACGGGTATAATCCGTCCGGCGATGGTGGCCTCGCGCATGGCCCTCGCCACCTCGCCGCGCCCGGGGGTCGCGCCGTCGATGAACATCTCCATCAGGTGGTCGTCCTGCTCGCTGATGCGCTCGATCATGGTCTCCTTGGCCTGCCGGGCACTATCCAGCAGCTCCTCCGGGATGGGCTCCTCCCGGAGCGTGACACCCTCCGGCGCCACGTCGTAGTAGATCGCCTTCATGTCCACGAGGTCGATGATTCCACGGAAGCTGTCCTCGGCGCCGATGGGGATGACCACCGGGACTGCGTTAGCGCCGAGTTCCTCCTTGATCTCGCGGACGACCCCCTCGAAGTCGGCGCCGGTCCGGTCCATCTTGTTGACGAAGGCGATACGCGGGACCTGGTACTTTTCGGCCTGCCGCCAGACGGTCTCGGACTGGGGCTGGACCCCGCTAACGGCGCAGAAGAGCGTCACCGTCCCGTCCAGCACCCGGAGCGACCGTTCCACCTCGGCTGTGAAGTCCACGTGGCCGGGCGTGTCGATGATGTTGATGCGGTGACCTTTCCAGTAAGTCGTCGTGGCGGCGCATGTGATGGTTATGCCGCGCTCCTGTTCCTGTACCATCCAGTCCATGGTGGCTTCGCCGTCGTGCACTTCGCCGATCTTGTGGCTTTTACCCGTGAAGAAGAGCATGCGCTCCGTGACGGTGGTCTTTCCGGCATCGATATGTGCCATCAAACCTATGTTGCGGACTTTGTTGATGTCGACTTTTCGTGGCATATGCTCCTCCGTAGCGCGTGCCGTGCAACTTAAACGGCCGGCAGATGCGAGGCCGGTACAGGATAGTCATCCCTCATTAAAAAGCAAGCAATTTGTTGGGTGGCTGACGGCCCGCGGGTGGGCTGGCGGGAAGGCCGCGCGTCAATTCACTGCGGCGCAGTTGATTGGCCGCCTGCCGCCGCCGATCGCGGAGGGTGGGATTCACTCAGGGAGAGGATGTGCGATGAGAGTTCCTCGATTCCACTGCCCGTGATGCAGGAGGTCGGGAATACCTTCGCCCGTGGGTTTATGTCGTTGATTGCCCGGATAACCCTCGTGTCGTCGAAGGGGGTGTGGCCGATCATGTCGATCTTGTTCAGGGCCACGATATCGGCCACCTGGAAGATGACAGGATATTTTATCGGCTTGTCGTCTCCCTCGGAGACGCTCGTTATGACGAGGCGGATGCTCTCTCCTATATCACAGCTCGCCGGGCAGACGAGGTTTCCCACGTTCTCGATAAAGAGGATGTCTATCGTTGAGAGGTCCAGGGCCGAAATTCCGTGCCACACCATGTTGGCGTCCAGCCGGCAGGCGCCGTCCGTGTTAATCTGGACCGCCTCGTAGCCCTGCTCTCTCAGGCGGTCGGTGTCCATGCTCGATGCGATATCCCCCTCGATGACCGCCGCGCGGATGCTCTTCGTGAGAAAGGGCAGGAGCTTCTCGATGAGGGAGGTCTTGCCCGATCCGGGGGAACCCATTATGTTGATCGAGATCACGCCTGCCCCGGAGAGAGTCTCCCTGATCCGCCCGGCGATCGCGTCGTTTTCCTCAAGCAGGTTCTTCCGTACCTTTATCTTCATATTTTTTTAGCCTGAATTATTCATCAACTTTGCGAAAATTGTTGCAATGCCAAGGAGAACAATAGGTTACAGCATATCATCTCGAAAATATAATTTTTCAGACCGATCTATTCATGAACTTTTGTTTATTGTAAGATTGCTTCGCTAACGCTCGCAATGACAAGGGGTAGTGTCATTGCGAGGAGCGAAGCGACGCGGCAATCTCGCTTTTTATTTCGGCATTTTAAATATCCAGTGAATAATTCAGGTTAGCTAAGTCAGAGCCACATAAATTTGCGAGCGTAGCGAGCTAATTTATCTTAAAAGCCCTTGGCGAGGCCGTGGACGTCGTCGAGGGGGGCGGTCATGAGGATGCCCGTACCGGGCTCGTCGAGACTTCCGATAATGCTCTCTATCCCGTTCACGATATCGCCCAGAAGAGATTCATCGATTACGGTGAATATGGTCTTGTTGAATGGGCGGTTGTCCTGCATCATGCTCGTGAACCCGGCGAAGATGGGTATGTCGTGGGTGAGGAGGCGTCCCATCCCGACGCTGTCTATGACGGTCGCTCCCCTGACCCCGAGCTCTACGAAGAGCTCGAGCACCTCGTCAAGGTGTTCCTCCTTGTTGAGGACGAAGATGAGGAGCTTCATATTTAAGCGAGCTCCTTCGTTTTTATCGCCTCGTATATCTTCTCGGGGCTCCCTGCATTGATAATGGTGTTCCTGAATTCCTCGTTCTTGAGGAGTCGGGATATCTTGCTGAGAGCGCGTATATGGGGTCCGGGGTTGTCCTTCGTTGCCTCCATAGCGAATATGATGTAGGCCGGTTTCTTGTCTATGGAGTCGAAGTCGACCCCCTCCGGGCAGATGCCGAGCGCTCCGGCGAGCTCCGTCACGCCGTCGGATTTTCCGTGTGGTATGGCGACTCCCTCTCCCACGCCGGTGCTCATCGTCTTCTCCCTCTCCAGTATCGATTTGAGCACGCTGTCCTTATCCGTTACCCTGCCTGTCTTGCAGAGAAGCTCGACCATCTCCTCGATGACCTCCTGCTTGTTCTTGCCTTTCAGCGGTGTTGATATTGCTTCGACGGGGATCAGTTCATGAAGAAACATTTTTTTCTCCTGGACGTTGGACGTGTGCTTCACCGGCCTTGAATATAGCATACCTGGTGAGAGGCGGACCAACGATTTCATTGAAGACGATGGAGGCCAGGACGATGTTGACGGCCACTGTCGAGAAGATGGTGGCCGCCTGCTCCTGCGCGAGAAGAACGAGGCCGATGGCCACTCCTGCCTGGGGCAGGAGGCCGAGTCCGAGGTACTTTCTGGTGACGGGGCTGGCGCCGGTCGCGACCGCGCCGAGCCAGGCCCCCCCGACCTTACCCAGCGCCCGCGCCAGGATGTAGGCGGTGCCGAGTATGCCGATGGCGCCCAGGATTCTGATATTGAGCTCGGTCCCCGCCAGGGCGAAGAAGGCGGCGTATATAGGTGGCTGAACGGGTTCGAGGATGCCGAAAATCCTTACGTTCTTGGCCGATGAGTTGATGAGCACGAAACCCGCAAGCATGTTCGCTATGAGCGGCGAGAGGTGCAGGCTTATGGCGACGCCGCTGCAGAAGAAGATGGCGCCCAGTACTATCACGATTATTTCGTTCCGATTCCTGCGGTTTCTCACGATGAGGTGGACAAAGAAGCCCACGGTGATTCCGAGCACTATGGCGCCGCCGATCTCTATGAAGGGCCTGACCGCAACTGCGAGGGGGGAGAGGGCTGTCCCTCCGGGAAGGTTGTTCGAGCACACTGCCAGTATGATGCCGAAGAGGACGATTGAGCCGGCGTCGTCCAGGGCGACGACGGCCATGAGCGATTTGGTGAGCGGCCCCCTTGCCCTGTACTCGGAGAGGACGGCGACAGTCGCCGCGGGGGCGGTCGCTGAGGCGATGGCCCCGAGGAGGAGGGCGGTCGGGAGCGGCATCTTCATCAGGAACAGGGCGATGCTCACCGCGGCGAAGGTGAAGAGGAGCTGGAGGATTGTTATGCAGGCGATCTCCTTCCCCAGCCGCCGCAGGAGGCGGAAGCTGAACTTACCCCCGATGGTGAGGGCTATGAGACCCAGGGCAATGTGAGGTATGGGGGCGAGCTGGAGGGCCACGTCGCTGTGGACGAGCGCCAGCATATAGGGCCCCATGGCCATGCCCGCCAGGATATAGCCTGTTATTGCGGGGAACTTGAGCCTGTTCGCGAGCTTGCCGCCGAAGAAGCTTGCCAGGAGGAGGACGCCTATGCCGAAGAACAGGTTCTGGTGGAAGTATCCCCTGACCTGGGTGAGTATGTCAATTATCGCTGCCAAGGCCTAACTGCCTATTATTGAAGCATGAAGAAAAAATCGTAAAACGTGAAAATAAGAACGTGAAACGTGTGACGTGTGACGTGTAACGTGTGACGTGTAACGTGAAATAAAATACGTGTAATGTGAAACGTGTAATTGGTTATTGAACATTTGTTTGTATCTTGTATCCTGCATCTTGTTTTTTTCTCCGTTCAACGTTTAACGTTACACGCCTTTACGGTTTTATATTGCCATGTTTTCAGTGCCTTCAGTGGTTAACTTTTTCTTTTTTGTCTATTGTCTATGGTCTTCAGTCTCTTCATTGAACATTGAGCATTGGACATTCATCTTTTCCATCGTCTGTTTCATCCGGGATTTCAATGGAATCTATGAAGAGCTCTCTTCCCGCGATCACCTTCACATCCGATTTCCCGCAGGCGGGGCAACGAAAAAGGTAATCTCGTAGTATGGACTTCTTCCCGCAGGCGTTGCACTCGATTGCTGCATCAACCTTCTCGAGGTTGAATCGCGCCCCCTCCAGCTCCGTTCCCTTGGTGAGGGTTTCGAGGGAGAATAGGAGGCTCTCACTGGATACCTGTTGAAGAACGCCTATTTTGATATTAATTGCTTCTACTGTGGTGATGCTGTTCTCATCTCTGAATTTCAGAACATTTCGCAATATGTTCTCAGCTATTGCCAGCTCGTGCACGGTTCACCATTCTTTAACGATTGCCCTGCTAAGTCAAGGCGCTTTGCAAAGGATATCCCCATGTTTTGTCACCCCACTTGCACCCCGCACTTGCACCACCACTTGCACCCCGGGGGTGCAAGTGGGTTTTGTGAATATGGAGAAGCTTATGCTATATACGAATATGCTTTTTTAGAACTGCCATCACAACCACATCTAATAGCCTGCCTTTCTGCACTTTCAGGGCGGTCTTTGTTGTTGAACAGGGCCGGATGTAAACTGTAACATCTTAACGGTTCCAACACTCCGGCACACGCCCATCAATGTCCGGGAAGTAATAGTGATGTGGCGGCGGATTTTTCGTGAGATGGCCCTGCGAGAAAATGAACGGGATGATCAATAAGGCTCTGCTGATTCTTCCGGTGGGTATTCTCCTCTTGTTGCCCGCCAACCTGTGTGCAATCGAGGTTAAGGGTAAAATAGTCGACGGGGCCGACCTGCAACCCGTTAAGAGTGCCCGGGTTAAAATTGCCGTGGAATCCTATGAAGCCGAGTTGGGTGGTTGGCTGCCTCTCCTGGAGAACTCCACCGTAACGGACAGGATCGGGAATTATAGATTCTCTAATATCCCCGGAGGGCAGCGGCTGGCGCTGACTGTGACGATCCAGGCTCCGGGCTACGTGTGGTGCCGGTACAGGCAGCCCCTGACGGGAGGCAGGGCGGAACGGTTTGATTTCGGCCTTGCAAGGGCGAGGGGGAAGATAGCGATATTAGGTGTGGTGAGGGACGTTGAGAGCGATGGACCGTTAAGCGGCGCGAAGTTTATCGTTAAATTGAAAGAGAAGAGGAAGGGCGGCGGCGGGGTGGTAACAAAGCAGGTTATAAAAGCCGTGACGGATGACGCCGGAAGATGTTCTCTCGCCATCCCCGCGCGGTTTTCTTCTTTCTGCTATCCCGGAGACAGGTGTTTCAGCGTGGATGTTATCAAGCCGGGATATGAGACGGCAACCATTCGAGGGATGAGCCGCGCGCTCTACGGAGAGGGTAGGGCGGCGGCGGGGGTGAACTTTTCAAAGTATGAATGCGATGTGTATCTCTTGTTTGGAGCCGGGAAAGAATCGCCGGAGCAGGCATCGCCGCCTTTATCCGCGCTCCCGAAGACCCCGCCGGCGGCAGAAGCGCCTGTGGAAACCTCGTCCGGCGATGCTGGGCGGCCTCCCCGGGTGGAGGATGTTGCCACTGTAAGGGAAAAGGAGTCGATGATATCTTTCGAAGACCTGGAGAAGGTTAATATCAACACGGCCACCGTCGAGGAGCTCATGACGCTGCCCAGGGTCGGCTCCCGGACGGCGCTGAGCATTATACAGTTCCGTGAGACGCACGGGTATTTCAGGAAGCCGGAGGAGATTGTCCGCGTCAGGGGTATAGGTCCCATGGCGTACGATTTCTACCTGAAGGAGAGGATAACGGTTGGCGGCGAGGTCGCCGCGCTTCCTGAAAAGACTCTACCGGCGGCAAGGCCTGCCATCGAGCGGAAGGCACCGGTGGTAAGGGCGCCGCCGACGGCGCCTGCGCGTGTGACGCCGGTAGAAAGGGAACGGTCTGCCGGGCGAAAGGCATTGCCTGAAAAAGCCCCCGTGCCTGCGTTAAAGAAGCTGGGGGAGTATAAAAAGAGGTTTTCGGCTTTCCTCAGGGGAGGGAGAAAGATCCATTACGCCGTGCTGTTTGTTTTTGCCGGGATCATCGCACTTTTCTTAATAGCTTATTTTACCCAGGCCCGCAAAGCACGCAGGTAGATGCGAAACTCGAGGAGATTACCGGTTTTTTTATGCTTCGTCGCCGCGGGCGTTGCGGCCGTCCTGATTTACTCCTGCATTCCGCCGTCGTCCTTTCGCGCGGTTAAGGAACCCCGTTCCGGAGCGGCACTGGCCGAGCATGTGGCAATCGTCTATTCGAAATACTACCAGATTGATCTGGCCGGGATGGAGAAACTTCACCCATTTGACATAAATAAGTATGCAAAAATTTATCTTCAGATGAATATGGATGGATTGATACAGCCTGAAGACGTGTATGTCCCCGGGGAGATCTCAAAAGAGGATATTCTCCTTGTTCATACAGAGGGATATCTGCAGGATCTCAAAAACTCGAAGAAGGTCGCACAATACCTGGAAGCGGGTTTTGTGTCTTTAGCGCCACCGAAGTTGCTGGACCTGAGTATCCTCAGGGCGTTTCGTTACGCGGCAGGGGGGACGCTCCTTGCTTCCCGCCTGGCGTTGGAATACGGCATCGCCGTCAATCTCGGCGGGGGGTACCACCACGCCGAGCCGGGAAGAGGAGGGGGGTTCTGTATATACGCTGATATGCCTATAGCAATTCGCAGGCTCCAGAAAGAAGGCTTGATCAAGCGGGCACTTGTCATCGACCTGGATGTCCATCAGGGGAACGGGACAGCGGAATGTTTCAAGGGCGACGATTCCGTGTTTACATTCTCGATGCATGAGGGCGATATATATCCTTTTCCGAAGGCCGATAGCGATATGGATATCGAGCTTGAGGCGGGGGACGGTGACGATATATTTATTGAAACGCTGGGAGTGTATCTACCCGTTGTCTTCGATCGTGCCCGTCCCGACCTTGTCTTCTACCAGGCGGGCGTCGATCCCCTGGCGGAAGACCCCTTGGCCAACCTTGAGATGACTCCGGGGGGTATAGCCCGTCGCGACGAGATGGTTATAGACGCCTGCGTCCGCAGGGGAGTACCCGTCGTTATGTGCCTGGGCGGCGGGTACAGCGAGAACGCCTGGAAGGTCCAGTACGGGAGCATCAGGAATATTATTGAGAAGTACGGTTTGGTCGGTGCGGAACGGAGACACCCATCTCGTCCGCCTTCCTTGAAAGAGAAGCTGTACACAAAGTAGTGAAGGCCGCTGCATTTATATTGCTGCGATCCTTTAGCCACTAAGACACAAAGGTACGAAGGACTGATAGAATTTAGAAGCTTTATGACCTGGTGTCTTTGTGGCAAGATATCCGGGTAATTGCGGGCGAAGATATGAAGAACAATCTCGAGATAGAAAGAAGCGTCGAGAAGTGGCACATATCCCGTGTCGCTGACCTGCTCGGGTTAACAGAGGACGATTACGACTACCACGGGAAGTATATCGCGAAGGTCAACTCCGGCGTTCTTCGAAGGAAGAGGAGCGCTCCCTCCGGCAAGCTCATCCTTGTGACGGCAGTGACCCCGACCCCGGCCGGCGAGGGTAAGACCACCACCACGATCGGTCTCGGGGACGCCTTTTCGAGAATGGGGCTGAGAACCTCCATCTGTCTCCGGGAGCCCTCTCTCGGCCCGTATTTCGGGATAAAGGGCGGCGGCACGGGAAGCGGTTACGCGCAGGTGGTCCCCGCGGAGGACATCAACCTCCATTTCGCGGGCGACATGTACTCGGTTTCGAAGGCGAACAACCTCCTTGCCGCGATGATCGATAACCACCTCCAGCATGGCAACAGCCTCGCCATCGACCCCAGGAGGATCACGTGGAAGCGCGTTATCGACCTTAACGACAGGGCGCTGCGGGAGATCTTTGTCGGTTTGGGAGGAGTGAAGCATGGGATACCCCGGAAGGACGGCTTTGACATAACCCCCGCATCGGAGGTCATGGCCATTTTATGCCTGGCGAGGGATTACCCTGACCTTATCGACAGGCTGGAGCGGATCATCGTCGGCTATACTTATCGCGGGGAGCCCGTTACGGCCCGGCAGATCAAGGCCGAGGGCGCTATGGCGGTGCTCCTGAGGGACGCTGTCCATCCCAACCTTGTCCAGACCCTGGAGCATACGCCTGCTTTCGTCCACGGCGGGGCCTTCGCCAATATAGCCCATGGATGCAACAGCGCCATTGCCACGAGACTGGCATGCAAGCTTTCCGAGATGGTGGTCACCGAGGCCGGCTTCGGATCCGACCTGGGGGCTGAGAAATTTTTCGATATCAAATGCCGCATATCCAAGCTGAAGCCGTCCGCCGCCGTTATCGTCGCGACTGTGAGGGCCATCAAATATCAGGGCGAGGGCTCTCTCAAGAGGGGAATGGACAACTTGAAAAAGCATATAGAGAACGTCCGCCAGTTCGGTGTGCCTGCGGTCGTCGCCGTCAACCGCTTCGAAGGTGATACGGAAAAGGAGCTGAAGGAGATTATCCGTGCCTGTGATGATTGTAAGGTTCGGGCTGTGATCTCTGATGTCCACGGGAAGGGAGGGGAGGGTGGTATCGGCCTGGCTGAGGCTGTTCTCCAGGCCACCGGGAGAAATAAGATGAGGTTCAGGTTGCTCTACCCGTCTAACATGCCGATCAAGAAGAAGATCGAGGTGGTCGCCCGCCGGATGTACGGTGCGAAGGGTGTGGAGTACGAGCGATCGGCGGAGCTGGATATCCGGCTGATAGAGAAGCTTGGCTACGGGAATCTTCCTGTGTGCATGGCCAAGACCCAGAAGTCACTTTCGGATAATCCCAAACTGCGGGGCAGGCCCAGGAATTTCAAGATCACTGTCCACCAGGTAAGGCTCGCGGCCGGTGCCGGCTTTATCGTTGTTATAGCGGGAAGCATTTTGACCATGCCCGGCCTCCCCCGCGTCCCTGCCGCGGAGCGTATACATATAGACCGCCTGGGGAGGGTTACCGGGCTTTCATAGCGTTATTTTCCCGTGTGTTCGCGTCTCCCGGTTATCGGGATAGAATCCGGTTGCCCCCGGTGGGGCCGTGGGACTACAATTGATTACGATGTCTGATTCCGGATTGGCACAGCTCCCTATTAAGTATGCCCCTCTGGTTGTGGGGGTTGTGACGAGCCTTTCTGCCCTGGAAAGCGTTGCCGCTTCCCGTGAATCCCGCCGTTCCTATGATGCCGTTGAGCTGCGCCTGGACTTTCTGCCCGAGGGAGAACAGCGTTCGGACCGATGGATTACTCTGTGCCGGGAGCTGGAGGAAAAGGGAATCCCGGTCATATTGACTATACGCCTCGATCGTGAGGGTGGCAGGTGGAAGAAAGACGATCTGGCTCGAAAGCCGTTCTTCGAGAAAGCCCTCGGCCGGCTCTCGGCGGTTGATATCGAGCTGTCAAGCCATCTGCTGGCGACCTTGATGGATATGATTCCGGACGGATCAACTTCCCTTATAGGCTCCTACCATAATTTCGCCCGGACCCCGTCACTCATGGATCTCAGGTTAACTGTCACCGATGCCAGGAAGGACGGCGTCGATATCGTGAAAATCGTCACCACTATAAAGACCGGTAAGGACGTTGAAACGCTTGCCGCGCTTCTGGCAAAAAAACGGGCGCTCCCTCTCTGTGTTATCGGAATGGGGCCGAAGGGCGTCGACACGAGGTTCTCGTTCCCGACCCTCGGTTCTGTTTTAACCTACGGTTATATCGATAGGCCCACCGCGCCGGGCCAGACGTCGTGCGATGAGCTGGACGCCGGCCTGAGGGGGAGGCTGCCGCTGTACAGGGCTAGAAGAGAAGCCGGCTAAGAACTTAGCTCACTTCGTTCGCTAACTTCTGTGACTCCGACTTCGTCGGAGCGGCTTCGTTTTTCCCCGGCGGGGGACGTGAGACAAGGAGGTTCTTAAGTGATGATTAAGAGAATTTGCGTTCCGCTTTTCTGCGCGACGGCTCTTTTCCTGTCTGGTGCTGCCGGAGCGTTGGAAGGGGATGAGGGTTCCCGGCGATCGGAAAAAAAGAAGTCGCTTGGGCAGGCGGGCGGGGATATGGGGCGGAGCATCGGTTCGGCAGGCCGCGATTTCGGACGGACCGCCGGAGACGGCTTCACGGAGTTCGGCAAGGGGACGGGGCATTTCTTCAAGGAGTTCGGCAAGTCCCAGGGCCGTTTCTGGAAGACCTTCGGCCGAAAGGTCGCCGGGCCCATCAGTAAATGATGGCCTCCGGGAGGCCATCATTTTATGTATTTTCTACCCTGTAGAGTGCGAGGGATTCTTTGACGACTCTTCGAATCGCCTCTGCCGTTTTCTTTCCTATGAAGGGGACCTCGGTCAGGTCCTTCTCCGGGGCGGATACTATCCTCTCGATGCTTTCGAAGTGATCCAGGAGGGCTCGTGCCTTTTTCGGCCCGACTTCCGGCAATCCCTGCAGGATGTAAAGCTGCCTTCTTCTATCCCTCTTCGGTTTACTGCCCGGCCGGAGCCATAGTTCCTTCTCAAAAACCAGATCCTGTCTCCCCGCCATCTCGATGAAATCCGCCGTCCCCTTCGGGTCTCGAGAGAAGATAACCGGCATGTACCAGCAGATAGAGACTGAAGCTAGCGCTCCCCGGATCGCGTTCTCATCGATATCGATCCCGGAGTGTAAAAGGTGCCCGCCTTCGACGACGAGCACCGGTCTTGGCGCCTCCTTTTTTAACCTTGCGACCTGGCGGAAGAGCCGCCCGTCGATAATGGAGATACAGAAGTCACGGCAAGTCTTCCTTTCGACAGTAATAGAACCATTGATCAGATAGTCTCCTGTCTTTAAAGTGCCCTCGGAGACGGCAATATCACCCTTTTTCCTCAGGGCCTCGATAACGCCGGAGCTCCTTTCCCTGAAATCCGCTACAACCTGGATTTTATCCCGGCCAATCAAAAAAAATACTTTCTCCTTGAAAAATAATGGCCTCCGGGAGGCCATTATTTTTCTTCATGCCTCTCAGTTGACGAAGATGGCTCTTTTTCTCCATAGGTAAAAGATGATTACAGCGCTTACTACTGCCATGGCGTAAAAGGGATAGGGGTACATTTTAATATAATATCTTGTTCCTGGGCAATCATGCTGAATACAGCTACCTGGAGTGTGGCTAATAGCAGCCCCAGTATGCCGAACATGATAGAAATGCTGCCTACAATGATTACGCCCTTGGGCATTATTCGATTATTATCTGACATTATTTCCCACCATTGATCGAGTCCCGGTCTCTAAATTAATGGCCTCCCGGAGGCCATTAATTAGCAGATGCGGGGGAGCTGCTCGCCTACGGGCATGTCGATGATGCGGAGGCCGCCTGTGGCGGTCTGCATGACCACCTTTCCCGGTCGGCCTTCCGTCACTTCACCGATGATCGAGCTCTCTTTGCCGAGGGGATGTTGCCTCAGTTTCTCAAGCAGACTTTCCGCCGAATCGCCCGAGACGAAGATAACGGCTTTTCCCTCGTTCCCGATATAAAGGGGATCGAAGCCGAGTATCTCGCAGAGGCTGCCGGATTCCCTTCTCAGGGGGATGGCCTCCTCTTCTATCAGGATGCCGAAGTCCATGCCGTCGACAGCTTCGTTGAGGACCATTGCGACGCCCCCTCTCGTCGGATCGCGCATGAACCGCACGCTGCCGTCCAGGTGGGGGAGGAGGAGGCCTGTGAGCGGCGCGGCGTCGCTCTTTATGTCTGCGGTTAAATTGAGCTCGCCCCGCGCGAGGATGACCGCGAGGCCGTGGTCGGCGATGTAGCCCGTGAGGATGATCTTGTTTCCAGCCTCAATTCTTTCCCTGCAGGGACGCGGCTCCACGATCAGTTTGCCGATTCCGGCCGTCGTTATGTAGAGGCCGTCGGCGTTCCCGCGTTCGACGACTTTCGTGTCGCCAGTCACAATTGAGACGCCGGCCCTCCCGGCCGCGTCCTGCATGGACAGCGCGATTTTCTTCAGTGCTGCTATCTCGAAGCCCTCCTCGATTATGAAGCTGGAGCTTACGAATAGGGGCCTTGCGCCCATGACAACAAGGTCGTTTACCGTCCCGTATATCGATAGGCTCCCTATGTCTCCTCCGGGGTAGAATATGGGCCGGACAACGTAGGAGTCGGTGGTGAATACCGTCTCCCCGTCCATTACGGCGGCGTCGTCAAGCTCCAGTAGCTGCGGGGTGCGGAAGGCGCCCGCAAAGACCTCCTTTATGAGTTTCAAGGTCCTGGAGCCGCCGCTTCCGTGACTGAGGTTGATTATACGCTCGTTGTCCATATTGCCCCCTCACTCTCACCCGGCTACAATCGGGACAAGTTTCTCTCTTCATCCAGAAGGTGGAGAAGATAATATATTTTGATAGCTGAATAGGAGAGAATTATCATCAACATTGAAAGCCCTGTATATAGCCCATGGTGAATGTATAATATTATATTATATCAGACTATATTATATTTGTGCCAGATATAACAGGTCCCCTCCCTGGACACCATGCATGCTCCTACCGGGTTATCGGGACGGCACTTGTGACTGAAGAGAACGCATTGTGACGGGTCGGCCTTCCCGGTAAGGATTTCGGGGCAGATGCATCCCGATATATCCTGCCTTGGCCTCCCGGCACGGACCGGGATTACACTGGAAGCATCAAACTCGGAATACCTTTCTTTCAGGTAGAGGCCGCTTTCACCTATGTCACCAAGACCTCTCCAGTGACCGGGCCCGATCGAGAAGACCTCGTGGATTGTATCAAGGGCGCGCTCGTTTCCCCGGCCCGTGACGACACGGTCGTACTGGTTGAATACGCAAGGTTTTCTTTCTTCCACCTGCCTTACTATGCCCAGGATGGATTCCATTATGTCGAGCGGCTCGAACCCCGAGACGGCGCACGCGAGACCGAAGCGGTCAACAAGTGGCTGGTAGGGCTCCCATCCTATGATGGCGCTGACGTGGCCCGGGCAGATGAAGCCGTCTATCCGGCAGTCCTCCATTTCGGCAAGGGCTGTCATCGCCGGGGGCATGAGCTTCAAAGCGCTCGCTATATGGAAGTTATCGAGCCCCTTTTGAGCGGCTTCCTTCACGGCCACGGCGATGGCCGGTGCGGTCGTCTCGAAGCCGAGGGCGAGCAGTATGGTCTCCTTATCGGTCTTGGAAGCTATCTCCACGGCGTCGAGCGGCGAGTAGATTATCCTGATATTTCCGCCGCGGGCCCGTGCGGACTCGAGGCTTAACTCGGAGCCGGGGACCCTGATAAGGTCTCCGAAGGTCACAATGGTTGCCCCTCCCTCGACGCATGCGGCTATGATGCCGTCTATATAGGAAGCGGGTGTGACGCATACGGGGCACCCCGGGCCCGATATCAGCTTGATCGTCGGAGGAAGCAGGTCGGGAAGGCCGAAACGGTGGATCGCGTGTGTGTGCCCCCCGCAGATCTCCATGATGCGGATCTCCCTTTTGCTCGTGCGCCTGATGAGATCGGAGAGGGATGCGACGAGCTTCCTGTCACGGAAGGACCTGAGGACGGTGGGCGTGTCAGGCACGAAGTACCTCCCGTATCTTCTCTATCTCGGCGATCGTCAGCTCCGCCTCTTCCCTGTTTATTCTGGATATCGCGAAGCCGGCGTGGACCAGGACATATTCCCCTACACAGGCCTCCTCGATGACTCCCACGTGAACCCTCCTCTTCACGCCGTCGATGTCCACCGTCGCGTATGGCTGTTCGATCTCAAGTATTTTTCCCGGTATGGCCAGGCACATTAATCACTGCTCCCATGCTTTTAGTTAAATGGAGACTAAAGGATTAACATAATATCACAGAAGATTGACGATTGAAGATTGAAGATTGACGATTGAAGATTGGAGCTATATCAATTGATTGATGGCAACGTAGACCTGTCCGAGGGATATGCCGGCATCCGTCACGGAAACGCGTTCGGGGGCGACAGGGTCGAGGCCGCTGCCTTCGAGTCTCGCGATAGTCCTCTCTCTGAGCAGCTTGTTGGCGAAGACGCCGCCTGACAGGACGACTTTTTTTATGCCTGTCTCTTCCGATACGGCGCGTGCTGTATCTGCGGCGGCGCAGTCTACCGTGTTGTGGAAACGGGCGGATACCACGGAGGGGTCGGTGCCTTTCTTCAGGTCCTCCAGCAATTCGTCAAATGCCCCGGCCAGGTCCAGTATTCGCATGTCGCCGTCATGACCGATCGTGAATCCGTATGAGCCGGTTTCCCGCCTGTCCGCCATATCCTCTAGTCCCCTGGGCCCCTCGGCCCTGCCCTTCGAGAGATGGCAGACTCCCAGGATCGATCCAACCGCGTCGAAGAGCCTGCCGCAGCTCGAGGTGGGGGGGGAGTTGATGCCTCTTTCCGCCATCTCTATGATTGCCGCGACCTTCTCTATCCCGAAGAGCTTTTCGTACATCTCTCTCATGCCGCCGAGTGTATCGCCAAATGACCGATACAGGTGGCTTATGGCCATCCTGTACGGTTCACGTACTGCCATGTCGCCGCCGGGCATGGGAACGTACGCCAGGTGACCGGCCCGCCTGTAATCCACGGGCGAAGCGATGAGGAACTCCATTCCCCAGACGGCTCCATCCGAACCGTAGCCCGTCCCGTCAAAGGCCAGGCCGATAACCTCCCCGTCAAGTCCGCGTTCTGCCATGACCGCGGCGATGTGCGCGTGATGGTGCTGTACCCTGACTATTTTATCTGGATCGGGAGCGAGTTTCTCTGCTACTGCCGTCGTCACGTACTGTGGGTGCATGTCGCAGGCGAGTGTGACCTCCCGGGAATCGCGGAGGATGCCGGAGAGGTCCCTCTCGAACGCTTCAAGAACGTCCGGGTTCCTCAGGTTGGTGTATGGCTCGCTTATCTCGGCCGTCCCGGCCGCCGCGCGGCAGAACGTCGTATTTGTCTCCGCGCCAAGTCCCACGAAGGTACGTTTTTCCGTATCAGTTGGAAGATTGATTTTCATATAGCTGGCTTGCCTGAGGAATGCACCAGCACGCTGGGCCTGCCGGACTCGTGCTGTAGTTGAGTGTCGGGGTGTGTATTACCGTGTGTTTTTTACCGGTTGCCCTTCGGTTTTTTGGAGCTCTCCCTCTTTCAAACAACTGTTGCCAGTCCGGCATGATCTCCTTTCTTTTTGTATCCGGCAGATCCCAAAGATGCAATCGTCCGGTTTTTCCGAAGGCGATAAGCCACCTCGACTCCCCCGCGAAGCCGAGGCCGACCAGCTCCTCCGCGCGTCCCGTCTCCAGGCAGGCGGACAGGGCGCCGCTCGCGGAATCGAAGACGAACAGCCTGCCGGTGCCGTCGACCTCGTACCGCGGCTCGAATAACATGGATTCCTCCCATGTGTGATTCATGTATTTTACAGAATGAGGAGTTCTGGTGGGGCAAAAAATAATCCGTGCTCAACGTATGGCGCCATGGCGAGTGTGGATGTGGATCTGGAAGCTAACGGGAGTGGCCGGTTCTTCGCTCTATGGTGGCGAGGAACTTATCGGCCTTTTCCCGCTTCTTATCCGGGGGATTGGTCTTGAGGAAGTCGTTCAGGTATTTCCGGGCCTCACGGTATTCGTTGTCCAGGAAGTGGCTGAGGCCGAGGCCGTAGAGGGCCGGGGGGTGCCCCGGCCTGGCGGAGAGGGCTGCCCTGAACCACTTGAGCGCGCCCTCCCTGTCCTCGAGCCTGCGGCAGCACCAGGCGATGCGCACGCTGATTTCAGGCACGAGGGATTTCGAATCCTTGAGATCCAGAGCGCTCTTGAACCAGTTGATGGCATCCGTGTAGCTCCCCTCGGAGTAGTAAGTATTTGCTATTTTGCGGATGCAATCCACGTCTTCCGGCTCCCTGTTGTATAGCTCGAGGAGCGTATCCCTGGCCTCCCCGTATTTCTTTTGCCGTGTGAGTTCGGCGGCGCGCCCCAGCGCCCGGAGTTTTTCCGAGGCGGCCAGGAGAGCCGGAACCGAGCCGGCTTTCTCGACCTTCAATCCGATGGACTCAAGGGTCTCCCTCGTGAACTGGGCCATGATGACTCCTTGCGATACTTTCAGCGGTACGGTGCACTTCCCATTGACCCTGAACGCCCATTCTGGATCGGGCTCGGCCCTCCTCGGGAGACCGTCGATTCCGCGCGAGAGATCCAGGAGCGTCGTGAAAGCTCCCGCCTTCTCCCTGAATTCGGGTGAGCTGTCGAGCGCCTCATCTATGGATTGACCGGGCGGCAGGCAGGCGAGGAGATCTCGCACGTCGACCTTAAAGACGCTCGCCGTGGCAGTGACCGCGCGGCGGGCGTCTATCATGCCGAGTTTTGCCGCCCATATATACCGGTCACCCTCTCCGGAATTTCCACCCCAGTCGAACCTGTCCAGGTCGACGTTGCACTTCTCCGCCACTTCGAGCGTCGTCTCCATGCATGAGGGTGGAAAGCCCAGGAGCGCCATCTCCTCCTCGCTTTTCAGGTAGAAGTTCTGCCCGTCCACACTGAAGTTTGATGCGGCGCCGTGGCGCGTCTTGATGAGAATATCGTGGATGACCCAGTCCTCCTGCCTGAGGTAGTGCACGTCGTTTGTGAGGATGGGCTTCGAGCCGAAGATTCCGGCAAGCTTCAGGAGAACCTCGTTCGACTTCTCCTCGTCTTCTATCCCGTGGCGCCCCAGCTCGGGGTACAAGTCCTCGCCGAATATCTCGTAGTACCGGGCGTACATCGCCCTGGCTTCCTCCATGCCGTGGTCGACGTATTTCCTGGAAACCGCTCCCCAGTAACACGCGGTGGAGGCTATGATTCCCTCGTGGTACTTCTCTAAGAGCCTCCAGTCGGTAAGTCCCCGCTGGCCGTAGTAGCAGTTCTCCAGCCAGCTATCGTTGTTCAGGGCTATTAAGTTCCTCAGGCCGTCGTTGTCCTTGGCGAGAAGGATGAGGTGGTTGCGGTAGGGGTTTTTCTCCTCGATGCTCCTGCGGGCGTCCTCGACGAAGTAGCACTCGCACCCGATGATGGGCTTCACGCCGTGGCGCCTGCAGGCGTAGTAGAAGTCCACGATGAATGACAGGTCCCCGTGATCCGTTATTACGGCCGCCGGCTGCCCGAGCCCGGCGATCCGCCGCACCCCCTCCTCGATCCGCATGAGGCTGTCGGAGTAGGAACCTACAAAATGAGTATGTATATGGACAAACAACAGATGTTCTCTTTCAATATCCCTGTATGGCCAATAACGGCATTAATTACGATGACTATAGTTTAAACCAGAAAGAAATCCGAATGTCGAAATCCGAAACAATACCGAATGTTCAAAATCTCGTTGAAGATCGTACATCTACCACCTGTCCTCCATCCGCCCCTCGTGGCGGCAGATTCCCCGCTCCGATCGCGCGATGAAGGCCAGGAGATGGGCGACTTCCGGAGTCTGCGCCATCTTCCTGATCCTCTTGACCGCCTGCCCTGTGTTGAAGCCGGAAAGGTAGAGAACCTTGTACGCTTTCTTCAGGGCCCTGCGCCTGGGGAGGCTTACGCCGGCCCGTTTCAGGGCGATGTTGTTCACTCCCGTGACTACGGCGGGGCGTCCTCCCACGCTCATAAACGGCGGGACGTCCTTATTGACGGCGGAGAGGCCGCTTACGATGGACATCCTTCCTATAAGGCTGAACTGGTGGATCACGTTGTGGCCCGATATGAAGACGTCGTCCTCCACTTCGACGTAGCCTGCGAGCATCGCCGTGTTCGCGAGGATATTGCGGTCACCGAGCCTGCAGTTGTGGGCTATGTGGGTCTGTCCCATGATGAAGTTGTCGTTCCCGATGACAGTCGCGGAGCCCGGCTTCGTGCCGCGATGGATCGTGACGAACTCCCTGATGATGTTCCGGTCGCCGATCCTGCAGTAGCTTTTCTCGCCGGTGAAATCGAGGTCCTGCGGGTCGTGGCCGATCACGGTGTACATGTGGACCCGGCAGTCCTTTCCTATGTCCGTGAAGCTGCGGATATAGGAGTTGGCCATTACGACGGTGTTGTCGCCTATGGTGACGTCATCCTCTATAATGACGCCGGGGCCGATCTCGACGTTCTCGCCGATGGCGGCCCGCTGGCTCACCATGGCCGTTGGATGGATTCCCATATTTCCCCCTTGCTGCTTGCCGTTCAAAGAAACCCGAATGAAAGTATGCGGATTCGAATATATTTAGAAGATAAATTAAACCACTGAAGACACTGAAAAGCACTGAAAATAATCCGGGTTAAAGGGCCCGCAATTTTCCACGCGATATTTATTGATCCCCGTTCGTCCCCTCGTATTCTCAATGGCCGCCGGTGAGGGGGACGAAGCGGACGCCCGTGATGGCGGTCTGCTTTATCTTCCCCTCTCTTTTCTCGACGAGCATGAGCGTCTGGACGGCGAACGTGCCGCCCACGGGTATGATCATTTTGCCGCCCTCCTTGAGCTGGGCTATCAGGGGGGGCGGCACGTGAGAGGCGGCCGCCGTGACGACGATGGCGTCGAAGGGCCCCTTCTCCTCCCAGCCGAAGTAGCCGTCCCCCTCCTTCACCTCCACGTTGCCGTAGTCGAGGCGCTTCAGCCTCTCTCTCGCAGTGCCGGCCAGTTCCGGAACGATCTCGATGGTATATACCTTCTCGACGATGGGTGAGAGGACCGCGGACTGGTAACCGGAGCCCGTTCCAACCTCGAGAACCCTCTCGCCTCCCTTCAGGTTCAGGAGCTGTGTCATCAGCGCGACGATGTACGGCTGGCTTATCGTCTGGCCGTAGCCGATGGGGAGGGGAAAGTCGCCGTAGGCGCGGGAGAGGTGTTTTTTACCCGCGAACTCGTGGCGGGGAACAGTTGCCATGGAGTCGAGGACGGCCCTGTCGGTGATATCCCTCGCCTCGAGCTGGGTCCCTACCATCCGCTGCCTCGCCGCTTTGAAGTCGTTGCCGACTCCGAAAAGAAGGAGGGGGATGAGAAGGAGTTTCATAACCTCTGGATGTTGCTGTAGAGGGTGGAGAGGAGGGCGTTCCACTGGCCCCCGGGCGAGTGAACCTCGATGGGCTTCGCCTTCACGTTGAGGCGGTCGCCGTTGCGAAAATCGCCGCGCATCGCCCCGTCGTAAATTATCAAGGTCGTGTCGTTCCCCTTATCTCCGTTTATCCTGACGTCGGAGAGCCGCAGGATGGGCGGCATGTAAATCGAGTGGGTGTCGTCCACCACGACTCCGGTCGCGGTGAGAGTTTCGCCGGTGACAATCACGCTGCAATCCGAGAAAGGCGCCTCGCCGGGGTTCCCGTAAACGAAGAAGGGGCAGATAAGCGTGCTGCCGTTGTAGAACCTCATGGGCCAGAGCTTGCCGAACTCGATGACCTGCCTGGATGGGTCTTTTACCAGCTCGTCGATGGTCTCGATGATGCGCTTGTTCTCCTCCATGCTGCCGTAGAAGACGATGTCGAAGTCCTCGGTGGCTTCCTCGTAGATGCCGTACGCCAGGGAGCCGGTCACACCGATTTTCTCGAGCGGTATGGAGAGAAGCTCCGAAGCGGAATGGGCCGCTTCCGCGATCTCCTCGTGAAGGGACATGGCTACCTGGAGCGACCTCTTGCCCGAAAAGAACCCCCTGAAATCGTCGAGGCTGAAAGGCATCTCGAACTCCGCGAAGGCCTCTTTCTTGGTCCCGGGACCGAACGCCGGGTCGATTTCGTAGTGCCGCTCGATCTGCTCCGGGTGCGAGACATAGACTACCTCCCCGTCGACCGTCTTCTTCGTTATGCACCCATAGTTCCTGCCGTGTATGTCGACATCGCCGTTCTCGTCGGGGTAGTATATGATCTTGCCGTATATGCCTCCCTCGGGGTGGCTGTAGCCCTCCGCGAAGACGAAGCTATCGTCCTTCCTTAGGAAGTAGGTTGAATCAACCGGCGCATCTCCCAGCTCGCCCATGGGGACCAGGCATCTCTTCATTGTTTTTTCGAACATGTCCTTCAACTAACTCCTCTCCATCGTTTCCGCGGTCGTTACCAGTATAGCCTTTTTCGCGGCACTCCGGCACCGATTTCGACCATCTCCCCGTCAACCGACTTATTATTCGTGAGGGATGACATCACTCCGGCGACGGCCGTCCCGCATTCTTTTCACAGCCTCTTTACTTCCTCGCTCAGGGTGACGAGGATGCATTCTCTCTCCCTCTCCCACAGCTTTACCCTGACCAGCTTCGCGCGTATCCCGAGGCGCTCGCCCTGGTAGAATTCTCCCCTGAGGGAGCCGTCGTACATGATTACCGGCGTGTCGGGGGACTTCTTCCCGTTGATCTCCACGTCTGTCAGGGTGATAATCGAGGGCATGTATATGGTGTGAGTGTCGTCATCAACCCTGCCGGTCGTCTCCACGTCCTCCCGGACGACGCTCATATCGAAATCCTTCAGCGGGACCTCTTCCTCCATGAGGTACTGGAAGAAAGAGCAGATCATGACCCCGTTATAGTAAAACCTCATGGGCCAGAACTTTCCGAACTCGATCACCCGGTGTGCTGGTTCCTTCGTGAGTTCGAGTATTTTTTTTATCGTGCGGCCGTTCTCCGCCACGCTTCCGTAGAACGTCATGTCTATATCATCGACGGGATGCTCGAACTTGCCGTAGGAAAGGGAGCCGGTGGCGCCCAGGTTATCAAGGGAAAGGCCGAAGTCGCGTGCGATCATCGTGACAGGTTTTCGTATGTCGGGGTCCAGGTCCATTGCCACTTTGAGCGAGTGCCTGTGGTCGAAATAGCCGGAGAACTCGTCCAGGTGGAAGATGGCGTGAAACACGGCGAAGGGAGGGATGGGCCCCCTGTCCTTCAGAGAGGGATCGAGCTCGTAGTGGAAGAGTATCTGCTCGCGGTGGGAAGTGAGCTTGAGCTCCCCGCCCTCCATATGTTTGTTTGTTGCGCCGTAAGGCCTTCCGAAAATATTGAAGGGACCGTTCTCGTCGGGGTAGTAGATGATTTTTCCGTAGAGCCCGCCCGGAGGGTGGCAGTAGCCCTCGGAGAAGACAAATGAGCCGTCTTTCCTGAGAAAGTACATTGCGTCCCGGACGGGACCGCGAAGGCTCTCCATGGGCAGCATGAATTTATCGATAGTTTCTTTAAAAAGATCCGGCATAACTCCTCGTCAGGTAAGCGTTTTTATCACGTGGGTTGTACATTTATATAGCTTTTAAAGGATATGTCAATAAGAAAAGAACAGGAGCCTCCTCCTTCATACGGCTCCATGGCCTGTATTCCATAATTGCCCTCTCGCATATCCACCGCGTGGTGCGTTGCGTGGGGGATGTTTACCCGCTTCGCGCGGATTTTTTTTCGAGTGGGGGGTTGACAGGGGAAGGCGGTTGGGATATATATAAGGTACTTAAATATTAAAGTACCTTATATATTAAACTTTAAATCAATAGGGGGAAATATGGCAGGGGGAAATATGGCGACGACCGCCAGGGCGTGCGCGAGGAGAATAGCGACTATCATCGAGGATTGCCAGCGCAAGCTATCCGCCCGGCTCTCGAGCGAGCTCGCGAAGGGGCGGATCACCATTCCGCAATACCAAGCTCTCCTCATCCTGAACAGGGAGGGGGAGCTGACCATGTCAGCGATGGCAAAAGCGCTCTGCGTGACGACCGCCGCCACCACATCCCTTGTGGACAACCTCATCAAGCAGAATCTCGCAGCACGCCGGAGGTCAGTGGAGGACAGGAGGGTCGTCAAGGTGTCGTTGACGGACCGCGGCAGGGAGGTCATCGGCGAGGTGAAGGACGAGGTTTACAGTTTGATCCTGCAGATTATGGAGAAACTCTCGCCCCGCGAGAGAAGTTCATGGGTGAATCTCTACGAGAAGATTAACGTGCTGGTCAGGGAGGGTGGCGCGGATGAAGAATAAGGTAGTTGCGTCCCTGATAGGTCTTCTTGTATTTCCCTCTCTGTGCCTGGCCGGTCCCGGCAAGGAGACAATCAGGCTGAGTCTCCAGGAGTGCATCCAGCGGGTCCTGGAGGACAACCTCGGTATCAGGGCCGGGAGGATAGACCCCCGGATCGCGGATACCGAGGTCACGACCGCCAGGTCGGAGTTCGACCCCAACCTCTCGTTCGACCTCTTCGCGAACAAGAACAAGGAGCTGTCTGCTACGCAGCTTTCGGGCGCTGGTGCTTTGGAAGAGGAGACGCGGGGATTCAACACCGGCCTCGAGCAGAAGCTTATCACGGGAGGGACCTACAACGTCGACTGGACAAACCAGCGCTACCGGACGAACTCTCAATGGTTCACTATCAACCCGTCGTACTCATCGGGGGTGGACCTGGGGTTAAAGCAGCCCCTCCTCAGGAACTTCGGCATCTTCGTCAATAAGAGCCAGATAATGATCGCGATGAACAACATGGAGATGTCCGAGTACGATTTCAAGCAGTCGGTGATCGACACGGTGGCGGAGGCGGAGAACATTTACTGGGACCTGACATATGCCATCGAGAACGTGGAGGTGAGCATCCAGTCATACAACCTCTCAGAGGACCTGGTGAAGATAAACCAGGCGAAGGTGGCCGTGGGGACCCTTCCTCCCGTTGAGGTTCTGAAAGCGCAGTCGACGTCCGCGTCGCGGAAGGAGACCATCATAATATCCGAGAACACCTTGAGGGAAGTAAGGGACAGGGTGTTCCAGATTGCGAACATGCCCCAGCTCCGGGAGGACGTCGACTACGAGATCGTCCCCGTGGACAAGCCGGAGGTGGTGCCGGTCGCGGTCGACCAGCTTCAGAGCATGAAGGTGGCGTTGGAGAGGCGCCCGGATTACCTGAGCAAGAAGGTCGAGATAGAAAACAGGGGCATAGAGCTGAGGGTGGCGAAAAACCAGCTCCTCCCAGTGCTGGACCTCGAGGCCTCCCTCGGCTCGAACGGCCTTGGCGGCAATTATGCCAACGACCTGGACACGCTCGGCAGCGCAGACTATTACAACTGGGGCGGCGGCCTGGCGCTCTCCATCCCCCTGGGCAACAGGCTGGCGCGAAGCACCTACAAACGCAGGAAGCTGGAGGTCGAGAGGGCGCTCATCGAGCTTAAGGACCTCGAGCAGGATATCATAGTCCAGATCCGCGGCGCCGTCCGGGACATCAATTCGGACCTCGAGAGGGTGAGGGCCGCGAGGGTCGCCCGTAAGCTCGCGTCCGAGCAGCTCTCCCAGGAGCAGAAGCGCTTAGACGTGGGGAGGGCGACCACGCACGACGTCCTCGAGTACCAGGACGACTTTGCCCGGTCCCAGAAGAACGAGATGAACGCCATGGTTGATTACCTGCAGTCCCTGGTCGCCCTGGAGCGGGCCAAGGGAACGCTCCTGGAGAAGAGGAACGTCGTTCTGGAAGGGCTCTATCCGATGGAAGCTAAGGGAAAAGAAAATAAAAAGGGAAAGGGAAAGATAAAGTGAAGCTCAATCTAAAGGCTAAGAGCGTCTGGCTGGCGGCCGGCGGGGTATGCCTCCTGGTGGCTATCATCACCTTGATCGTTTCTATGGGCCGAAAGAGCGATGATGCGGCGGGTGAGGCCGCCATTCCTGTTGCTGTCGCCGTCGTCGGGAAAGGCTCCATTTCGGACGAGCTCTCGCTCACGGGGAACGTCGAGGCTGTCTGTGATGTCGACCTCTACTCGAAGGTTACCGGCCGGCTCGAGAAGCTGAACAGCGATGCGGGAGACGAGGTCGGGAAGGGCGAGGTTGTGGCATTGATAGACAAGGAGGACTTCGAGGCGCGCCTGAACCAGGCGCGTGCGGAGCTGGACGTGGCCAGGGCGGAGCTTAAGAAGGCGGCCGCGGATCTCCATAAGGCGGACAAGGACAGGGGGCGCGTCTTGAGGCTCTACGAGGACGGCATAGAATCCGAGGACCTCTTCGACCAGGCCGATACGGCTTACAAGGCGGCCCTTGCCTCGCACGATCTGGCGGAGTCGAACGTCTGGAACAGGGAGGCGCGTCTCGAGCAGGCAAGGATCCTTCTCGACGAGACGACGATAGAGTCGCCTCTGGACGGGTTCGTGGCAAGGAAGTACGTGGATGCGGGGGCCATGATAACTCTCTCCACGCCGATCCTCAAGGTCGTGAACATAGATGCCGTGGATGTCGTGGTGGCCGTGCCGGAGGTCAAGCTCTCCTACGTGAAAATCGGGGCCCCGGTAAATATTAAGGTGGATGCGTATCCCCATGATATTTTTTCGGGGAAAGTAGTCAGGATCAGCCCGTGGGTCGACCTCAAGACGAGGACCTCTAAAGTTGAGGTTTCTATCGAGAACCCCGGGTATCGACTCAAGCCCGGCATGTTTGCCCGCGTGACGCTCGAGCTTGAGCGGCGCGCCGGCGTGCCGCTTATCCCGAAGGACGCCATAATCATGGTCGGAAGCGAGCGCGCCGTCTACGTCGTGGAGGGGGGCGCTGCGATGGTGAAGAAAGTGAGGACCGGCCTGGAGAAGGGCAACATAATCGAGGTCCTCGACGGCATAGGCGCCGGGGAGAAGATTATCGTAAGGGGCCAGTCCGTGGTCTCCGACGGCAAGAGGGTTGAGGTAGTCAGGGAGGAAGATATCTTTTGAAGCTGCCCGAGGTATCGGTAAGAAGGCCTACCACCGTAGCGATGGCGTTCCTCGCCATCTTCCTCATCGGCATGGTCTCCGTTACAAAGCTTCCTCTCGACCTTATGCCCGAGATAGAGCCCCCTGCCATAACTGTTTTAACGACCTACCCTGGCGCTAGCGCCAGAGACGTCGAGCTAAAAATAACCAAGTATGTTGAAAACGACGTCAGCATTATTAACAATCTGAAGGATATAAACTCGACCTCGAAGGAAAACCTCTCTATGGTAACGTGCCAGTTCGAGTACGGCACGAACCTCGACGAGGCGTCAAACGACATCCGCGACAGGCTCGAGTTCACCAAGCTGGACCTCCCCGACGACGCTGAGGACCCGATCCTTTTCAAGTTCGATACGAGCATGATCCCAATTCTCTTTATAGGCTTCAGTGCGAATGAGAGCTATGCCCAGCTCCACCACCTAATCGACAAGCGTGTGGCCGACCCCCTCAAGAGGGTCCCGGGGGTGGGCGCCGTGCAGCTCATAGGAGGCATGGAGCGTCAGATCAACATCGAGCTCGACATGAAGAAGGTCCACGCCACCGGCATACCCGTAGAGGATATTTTGAAGATCCTCGATCGGGAAAACCTCATGCTCCCCGCCGGCTCGATAAAGATCGGGACGAAGGAATACATCGTCAGGGTCCCCGGCGAGTATGAGAACGTCGGGCAGATAAGGAACGTCATCATCGGGAAGAGGGACAGCGCGCTTGTCTACCTCAAGGACGTGGCCACGGTGGAGGACAGCTTCAAGGAGCAGGTGAGGAGAGTGTGGATAGATAAAAGGCCGGCCCTCTTCGCCATCGTCCAGAAGCAGTCGGGAGCGAACACGGTCTCCGTGTGCCGCGCGGCGCTGGAGTGCATCGAGGAACTGAAGAAGACGCTTCCCGCCGACGTCGATATATCGATTATCCAGGACAGCTCGGAGTTCATTATACAGGCGATACGGAATTTGCGGCGGTCGCTTCTCTGGGGAGCCGTCTTTGTGATCTTCATTGTATTCTTCTTCCTGAGGAGGGGGAGAAGCTGCCTGATTATCATTACCAGCATTCCGTTTTCCCTGATAGCCGCCTTCATTCTCCTCTATGCCTGCGGCTACACGATAAACATAATGAGCCTCTCAAGCATCATCATCGCTATCGGCCTCGTCGTCGACAACTCTATAGTCGTCTTGGAGAACATTACACAGCACTTCGAGAGGGGCGAGCGGCCGTCGGAAGCCGCCGTCTTCGGCGCGTCCGAGGTAGGCCTCGCCGTGGGGGCATCGACACTCACGACGGTGGTTGTGTTTCTCCCTCTGATGTTTCTTACGGGCATTTCGGGCATCATTTTTATCCAGCTTGGCCTCGTTATCTCCGTTACCGTTATGGCGTCTTACTTCACGGCCATTACGCTGACGCCCATGCTCTCATCCAGGCTGCTGAGGCCGGTTGATGCGTATGTTGCCCGGGGAAAGTTCTTGAGCCGGTTCAACAGGTTCAGCGAGCGCACCTTCGAGGTCGCCGACTGCTTTCACGAGGTTATTCTCGATAAGGCCCTCTCCAACAGGAAGTGGACGCTGGCCATCCTGTTGCTGATTTTCGTGGGGGGCATGTTCCTTGTGAAGTTCGTGCCGAAAGAATTCATGCCCGAGGAGGACACTGGCGACCTCAGTGCCACGATAGAGATGGCTGAGGGAACGAAGGTGGAGGAGTCTGAAAAGTTGGGGATGCTTGTTGAAGGTATAATCTGGAAGGATGTCCCTGAGATCGAGCACTCCTTCATGCGTTGCGGCCAGTCTCGCGAGGGAATCAGCTCGGCCTTTGGCTCAAAGGAGGGCCCTCACGTTATCACCGTAGGAGGCAAGCTCGTCAGTAAGAGCAAGAGAAAGAGGTCATCGAAGGACATTGCTGAGGCCCTTAGGAAGAAGGTCTCGAGAATACCCGGCATAAAGAAGCTGACCTTCGAGACGTCCGATCCCTTTGCCAGGATGCTGTTTGGTGGGGGGAAGCCGGTCTCGATCGAGGTCCTCGGCGATGACCTCGAAGAGTCGACACGGATTGCAGGGGAGATAAAGAAGATACTTAAGAATACGGAAGGAGCGAAGGACGTCACCACCTCTATGGATATGGGGCGGCCAGAGATAGTAGTATCCGTGGACAGGGACAAGGCCTCGTCCCTGGGCCTCTCAATGGAGAAGATAGCCGAGACCGTGAGGACAAATTTCTACGGGAAGGAGGCGACGGAGTTCAGGGAGGCCGACGAGGACTACGATCTCTTCGTTCGTCTGAGGGAGCAGGATCGCGCGACAATGGAAGACCTTGCCAACCTTACACTCACGACAGTGAGCGGCGAGCAGCTGCAGTTGCGCAATGTCGCCCGGATAGAGGAGGCTACCGGCCCGATCGAGATATTGAGGAAGAACCAGCAGCGTGTCGTCAAGGTCGAGGCGAACCCCTACGGGCGGACGGAGGGCGAGATCGTGTCCGACGTGATGGAGGGCATGAAGCGCGTCCCCCTCTCGGCCGGCATCATGGTCAATTTTGCCGGGGCCGCCGAGGAGAGACGGGAAGCATTCGGGGATGTGGGTATTCTCGTCCTGCTGGGCGTGGCCCTCGTTTACATGGTAATGGCAAGCCAGTTCGAGTCGCTCATTCATCCGCTCGTGGTTATGTTCGCGATTCCATACGCGTTCATAGGCGTTATCCTTATTCTACTGATTACCGGTCTCAGCCTCAGCGTGGTGTCTCTCATCGGCGTCGTGATGCTCATCGGTATAGTCGTGAACGACGCGATCGTCCTCGTCGACTACACGAACATACTCAGGGCAAGGGGTCTTGAGATGTTCGATGCGATCAAGCTAGCATGTAGGAGGCGTCTCCGTCCCGTCCTGATGACGACCTTCACGACTATCGGCGGTATGCTCCCCCTGGTTTTAGGCAGGGGAGAGGGGAGCGAGAGCTGGCGGCCCATAGGCCTGACGGTCATTGGCGGCCTTC
>Ga0222680_1000135_pt1 | contig 31511 bp, 45 predicted proteins | sample AntAcemetage1004_FD_181146 | JGI IMG/M metagenome (GOLD analysis project Ga0222680, IMG submission 181146) | Saline water microbial communities from Ace Lake, Antarctica - #1004 | ecosystem: Environmental > Aquatic > Non-marine Saline and Alkaline > Saline | place: Antarctica: Ace Lake... | reverse complement strand
TGCTGGCACGGATAATGGCGGTGGCGATGGCGGCGATGGCGTGGTCGCAATAGGAAGCGAAAACACAGACTCCATCGAAATCGGCAACGATATCGGTGATCCTATTACCAAGATCCTTGGCGATGGCGGGATTGCTGCCAATCATTATAGGTCCGATGGGGATCTCTGGGTACATCCGAATGATGCCGAAGATGATCAGGGTGGCAATGACGTAACCGTCCAGGCCGCAGATGGTGGTGCCGACGACGGCGGCGGTGGTGGCTACGGTGGTAATGCGACTCTCGCGGGTGGCCATGGCACAGTTGATAACGATGCAGGTGGCATCTACCTCACCGCTGGCGAAGCAGAAGGCGCTGGAGATGGTGGGAACGTCACAATCAATGCTGGCGACTCTGATTCTGGTGCCCTCGGTAAAATACTTATTGGTGACGATGGTGCTAACTCCATCGAAATCGGCAACGCCATCGACACCCCCACCCTGAGCCAACTCGGCACGGGCCAGGTGGCTTTCGCTGGCAACGTCAACGCTGACGCTGGCCTCGATGTGGCCGGCGCTGCCCTGACCGTGACCAACCAAGCAATCACGCAGACCACGGGCGGACAGGTAACGCTCGCTGGAAACGTCGACGCGAACGCCGGGGTGGACGTTGCTGGCGCGAACCTCACTTGCGGCACCTTCGCAGTGACGGTTGCCACGGGCGCACTCACTACCGGCGGGGGTGGCATTACTTCTGCGACCGGGGCCCTCGGCGATGGCGTGGCCAGCTTCGACGGCTCAGGCGCTCTCTCCGCGGTGACTACCCTCGGCATGACCGGTGCCCTGAGTGGTGCCACGTCCGTGTCTGCGACGACCCTGACCGATGGCACGATGACCATCACCGGCGGCGACCTTGCGACAGTGGGAGCCGTTGGTTGTGACTCCGTGACAGCGACCGGGGCAGTCGAGGGCTTGTCGGTCACAGACGGCACCGCGACCATGACCACGGGCGCGCTCGACGGAGTGACCAGTCTTTCTTCTGCCCAGGTCAAGCAGCCCGCCGTGACCGAAACCGCGGGCGGCGCCATCACCTCCTTTCCTCCCGGTGCGGTTTCCCTCATCGACAACAGCGCCGGGCCAGTGACCATCGCTTTCCCGGCTGCCCCCGCAACTGGCGCCATCTGGCACCTCGGGATCAAGTCCGACACCAGCGGGGCAAACACCGTCACCCTGGAAACCGACTCCAGCGGCGGGGACCTCGTGTCTGGGATGTCCGGGGACGTGGTTATCTGTGGTGCGCGCAACTACGCGGGCAGCAGCTTCTCCATCTTCACCGATGGGGCCAAGTATTACTGCTCGCGGTTCGGGGATGCGTCGTTCGGCGACGTGTACGGCGACGCGGCGACCTTCTCTGCCGGCGTGGCTGTTACCGGCGCACTGACGGCGACTACCCACACAACCGCACCGCAGACGTTCCTGGAAGACTCAGGAGCGCCGACTGCCGACGACAAGAACGGGACCATGGCTCACAGGGTCATCAAGGCCACCTACGACTTCGGCGTCCATGGCGGCGCCGAGACCTCTATCAACATCGGCCTGGACAACGCTGGAGTCGGTGCGCGGGCGATCGTCATCCCCGCCGGGTCCATGATCAAGAAGACCTACCTGTACGTGGAGACTGCGTTCGCTGCTACCGGGGCTACAAACGTGTCCTTCGGGATCGCCACCGACATTGACGTGATCGCCGCAACGGCTTTTGGCGACGCTCTGTACACGGTGGACACCGTTGCAGAGGGGATCCAGGACGGCACCCCCGCGCTGATGGAAGTCTTGGCCGGGACAGTGACGATTAATATCGAGGGAACTGCCGGTGCTGCCACCCTGACCGCTGGCCGCGCCCACCTGTTCATCGAATACATGACCGCCCTCTAGGCGAAGCAAGGAGGACGCGATGGAATCCAAGAATCTCTTCACGACGGTCGCCAACGGAGCGACGACCTCCCCGGGGTTCTGGTGGAAGGGCTGGCGGTTTTGCAACGTCTCGGTGGGGGTGACCACCAACGCCGGGATTGACATCAGCCTCCAGGTCCACATCGGGGCACGTCCCAACATCGACGACGATACCCCCGCCACGGGCGACGCGGGGTGGGTGGGGATCGAGGATGCGGCAGGAGCCGCGTTGCTGGTCGGCACCGGTCACGGAGCGCCCGCGATGGGATATGCCCCAGTGGAGCATCTGAACGGCTTCTCGGGGCATGTCCGCGTCAAGTTCTCGGGGGACCCCGGCAGCGACACCGCTGTCCGGGTCCAGGGTAGCCACTGACAGGGAGGCAAGGCGCATGTGTGACAGCCAGCATCTCAACCTGACCGAAATACCGGCCTCAGTGCTGCGGGCGCTCAAGAACTATGACGAGCGCCTGAACTGCTACTTCGACGAAGACCTCGGGTATCAGGTCATCGAGTACAACGGGCTCTTCATCCGAGCTATCCGCGACCGCAAGACCATGGAGCCGCGGGTGGTGACGATGGAGGACGTGTTCGAGGTACTCCAGACCGACACCCACGTAACCAGCGTTGATGAGCAGATTCGGCGGCGTAATGAGGCGGAGGCAACGGAGGAGAAGCGGGTCCACGAATATACCGTGGCCGAAGCCGCGTATGCGATGTCCCACTACATGCGCCTTGCTCACCCAATCATTTCCAACGAAAGGTACGGGGGGCGGCTCCCCCGCCTCCCTCGGAACCCGAAACTCCTCAGCGAGCATCGCGCAAGCCCGAAGGAGTAGACCATGGCAACGATGACCTGGGCTGTGTTGCGGACCCGCATCAAGAGGATGGCTTCTCGCTCCACGGACGACGACGACGAACTCCTGCTTGAGTGCGCCAACCTTGCTCAGATGGAGATTCTCGACGAGATCAGGAATTCCTCGAAGTGGGCGCAGATGTGCATCACGTCCAACGTGCTAACCGTGGAGCCCGCGATGTTTCCGGCCGATCTGATCACGACAATAGGGGGCGGGACAAAGATCCGCTCCATCGCCGCAATCGTGGGGTGCGAAGACGCGGACGGCACTAAGCCGATCCCTCTGCGTATCATCACAGCGGAACAAGCGGCGGCTTTCCAGGTGGACGGCACCAGGACTGTCTACGGACAGAACATGCACCGTTTCGCACGGGTCCACTTCGACTCCTACTTCAGAATGACCATGACCCCGACCCCACTGTCCACGGTGTATTTCCGAGTGATCTACATGAAGGACGTGGACGAAATGGAGAACGACGCATCGCTGATTATGGGCAGTACCGCCATAGGATACACCTTCAGGCAGTCCATGATCTACGGGACGCTATGGCAGTACCACCTCGCCACGGGCCGCACAGAGAGCCACGCGAAGCGATGGGAGGGGGTGTTCAGGGAGTCGCTGTCGAAGGGCATCAGAATGATGCGTCACCGTGGCTATCCCGATGGCGTCAAGGAGGCACCGGGTGGCTTCTAACGTCCTCCACATCAAGCCCGCCGATTGGGAGTTTGTTCTGAACGCGGAGCCCACCGACGACGGGCATGTGGTACGCTCCGGGTGGACGGGCGCCGCGTGGGCAGAGGCATGGATGGGCAGCGAAATCCCCGTAGCTGTGCAGCCCTACCATGATGGACTTAGAAACTGCTTGGCCGTGCTGTGTCGTTATGCGGGCGACTATCTGTCTCTCTTTGAGTTCGACTTGGACGCGCAGGAAATCATCCACCACACAGCCCTCGCGAACCCCCCGGAGTGGATGACCTGGAAGCCCGGGGACGTGTGGGATTCGGCAGAGTACATGAACCGGGCCTACTTCACCCGGCAAGGCATGACTCTGGTATGCGGGCGAACGGTGGCCACCGATTCGGCGGTACAGACCGAGGCGCTCTTTGGAAGCCGCACCGGGCGCGTCGAGTTCAACCAGGGCGTCGCCGCTACCTCGGTGTCGTACCACGAGGGGTCGTTCGGCGGGAAGACCGTGGCGAAGCACATCCGGCGATTGTGGTTTGCTGGCTTCCGGGACAACCAGATTCTGTTTCTGCACAGCGCAATCCCTTATTCGCTCTGGAACATCCCCGAGGCTCGCATCCTCGACGCGTCGCGCCAGCAAGTGCAGCTCGACTCGCAAACCATCATCGCCACTGACCCCGGGAATCTGACCTCCATCCGGTCGGACTCATACATCCATATCGACGACGGGCCAATCACGGCGCTTTACTCGTTCCGGGACAAGATGGCCGTGTTCACTCCCTACTCGATGTGGGTGGTGGAGGGCCTGACCCAGGAGGAGTTCACGTACCGCCGCGTTGACCTCGGTCCGGGCTGCGTGGCCCCGAAATCTATTTGCGAGACGAAGCGGGGCCTGACGTGGCTGGGGCCTGACAACGTGTACGTGTGGGACGGCGGGGCCTCTGTGAAGGGGATTCTGCCCGACCGTATGCGGCGGTGGGTGTTTGAGGGCAAGGTCCCCACGGTGCTGCCGAAGCGGGCACGAATGAACGCGTCCGGCCCGCCCGGCGATGACCCGGCATCCCACCTTGGCTATCCGTGGATCCTGTCACGCGACCACGCCCACGTCTCGGGCGGAACTGTCCTGGGCCGCGGCCAGATGTGGCTGAACTTCCCGGACGCCCACTGCAACTGGGCCCGGACGGCAACCAAACCCGACGCGGCCGCGAGCGCGACCGGCCCCTGTATCTCACTGGTGTGGAACTGGGAATCAAACCTCTGGCACGTCTGCGGTCCGGGCTACAGCCGGACCAGTGACTACGCCCGCCATTGCGACTCGGTCGCACAGCTCAGTTACTTGGTCCAGGGCACGGACGGAAAGGTCTACGGGGTAGGCCCCAACACCCTCGCCGTGCTGGACGATGCGGCGGCGACCGACTCTCGAATGACGGACTATTCAGGGGACTCGGTTTTTTCGGTGTTGCTCGTGTCCAAGGTGTTCGGGGCTCAGGTTGTCGAGAAAGAGTGGTGGCGAGACCTGCACGTTTGGATGGAGTCTCAGTTCGGCAGCGGGGCCAGCGCCCGCGCCTATGTGATTCCCGAGCGGGCAAGCATGGACACCGACAGCGACATCGCTGAAACCGACGAAGTGGAGTTCGAGCTGGAGGTGGTACCCAGGCCCACGGCGAACTACGTCCTGGACCAACCAGGGGACGCGTGGGCGACGACGCTCTACGGGGTGCAGAGAGATGACCACCACCAGGAGCACAACCTCTCGAAGATTAGCCAGGATGTGCGCGTGGCAATTCTGCTTACGTCCGACCTTGCCAGGGCCAATGTGCCCCGGGTGAGCCTGACGTACACCGTGACGCAGGAGGACGGGCGCGAATGGGCGTAGCGAGAACCAGGACCCTCCTTGACCCCGACGAGTTCCAGCGCAGGACCGTTGCGCGCTTCGAGCGTACCCCAGTCGAAACGAAGGACGGGGACTTGCTGCACGACCTGGTTGCCAGACTCCCGGCGGACGGCGGCACGATCCGGCTGGGGCCGGGGCGATACTACCTCCAGGCCGACCTGACGATCGACCGCCCGGACGTGGAGATTGTCGGAAACCGGGAAGCCATCATCGACGTAGGAATTCACACCCTGACGATGGGGTTTACGGGGTCGGGTATCCGCGGTTGTAGCGTCCGCGGAGTGGCTGGCCACACTGCCTACTTGGTGGTGTTGGGGTCCACGAACTGCTACCTGGACCATTGCTACCTGCCCGGGGTCGTTGACCGCCAAGTGAGAATGGACGGCAACAGGACCCGCGTGGAGAGCTGTACTTGGCCCGACGTGGGGACCGACACCCTCATCTATGGCGTCAGGGGCAACCGAGGCATCACCATCCGAAACAACAACATGGACGGCGCGGCAGATCGGGCACTGGACCTGATCTTCGTGGAGAACCCGACCGACAACGGCGGGGCTACGGCGACCTTCGTGCTTATCGACAACAACTGGACCGAGAGCCGGATCACGTACCCCGTCGCGCAGACGACTTACGGGGACAACGTGGCCACGCCGCGGGCGGTATAGGAGGCACCATGGCCGACAATCTTCCCAACTTCAAGGAGCACGTCCCGGGCGGGCCGATCGACACGGGGATCCACGACTACAACGTGGCCACGTTCAAGTCATGGCTGGAGGCCGGGAACATTCGCAACGTCCATCTCAAGACGAACACGACCCGATACCCCGTCTCAGTGTCGCGCAGCCAGGTGGGCACCTTGGGCGGCGGCGGCGGCATCGAGACGATTCATGTGTGGCAGGGCCAGTTCCCGGTGGACATGCGAATGGAGCAGATTCAGTGCTGGATCGGTGCGTTCGGCGGCACGGCCGGCACGGCCAACGTGAGACTGCAAGCGTTCTTCGCTTCGACCTGGTATGTACTTGAGACGATGCCCGTCGCAGCGGCGGCGTCGTTCGAGTTCAGTGTGATTGGGCTGGACCTCCCGGCAGACACGAAGATCAAGCTGGACATCCAGAACTCTGCCGTAGACGCTAACTACCAGGACGTGTCCGTGAATCTCATCCTGTCCCAGCTTCTTCAGGAGCCATAGGCCATGAGCACGACACCAGCGCAGACCCTCCTCGGTGCAGTGGCCCCGCCCGCAAAGACGGCCGCGGTGCTGAACGGTTTCTGGTCTGACTTCCTGGGCTTCCTTCGCGACGGCTACGCCCCGGGCGGCGGGAAGATGGACGCACACAACCTGGCCACCCACTGTGCCTATGTGCCATGGACAGGCTCGGCTGCCAGGGTCGGGTTCCCGAAGGCATCGCCGCACTACGTTCAGGCGATGGTATCTACCGTCAATTGCGTAATTACAGACCTCATGGCTTATGCAGGGCAAGTGAGCGGCGCCGGCCTGGGCGATGTGCAGATTCAACTGTTGGTCAACGCCGTCCATGTAGCAGACTGCGTTTTGCCGGCAGCGGGGTCGCGTGTGTTCGTAACGACATCAGTGGCGCAGGTCGTCTTGGTTGATGATGTGGTCAGGGTGTTTTGTAGTCTCACTAATCCCCTTGGTTTCGCCACGGACGTTTCGTTTATGGTACTCTTCAAAGAGGAACTCCAGGAGCCGTAGGAGGCACCCATGGCCTACAAAGCAAAACTCAAGAGTGCGTGGACGGGCAACGACGTTGCGGGCCGTGACAACCGCAGCAAGGGCGGGGAGGGGCGCGAGAAGTCGTCCTTCGGCAGGGAGCCCGGAATGGGGACTCTGCACGACCCCCGGGGAACGATCCCCAACATCGCCAGACCCCACATGCGACCCCACCAGGGACCAGCTCCGCAGCGCGCAGGGGCACGCCCCGCGCTTGGCCCACCCCAGGAGTACAACCCGCTGATGAACGTGCCGATAGCGCAGGCCGCGCAGGGCGCTACCCCCACGATGGGACCGACCCCGCAGGCGCAGCCACAGGCCGTTGCGGGGGCAGGGCAAATGCCGGGCATGGATCCATCCGCAAACCAAGCGCTGTACGCCCAGCTCGCCAAGCAGGCAGCGATGCAGCAGTTGGCGGCTCCGGTCGAGCAGCAGTACGCCTCTCACAAGAAGGACGTGGCCGGGGAGCTACACCTCGCTCCCCAGGGTGCGGAGTTCGGGGAGGGTACGTACTATGACGAAGACCTCAAGTACGGCATCAGCGCGCAGGAGTACTACGATAAAAACGGCGCGTGGCCGTGGAACGACAACCCCGCCACTCCGCAGCCCGCGTACGGCTCCGCGGCCGACACCACCCCCGGAATGCTCGACCCGGGCGGGTACCACGCGGAGTCGGGGCAACCGTTGGCAGGCCCGGAGGCTTCCAACGATGCCCTTGAGGCCCTCCTGATGCAGCGGTTGCAAGACGGATCGTTCGATGCCGGGGCCTACGAGGACATGAAGCGAAACGCGCTGGCCGAAGCGCAGCGAGCAGGGGCAGCGCAGCAGTTCGGGCTCATGGACGCCGCGGCCGGTGCGGGGTGGCTCGGGACGGGGACCGCCGAGGGCAAGAGCTTGGACCTCCAGGCGCAGTCCATGGCCGACGCTTCCTCCATCGTCACCCAGATCGAGATGGAGAAGCAGAAGGCGCAGGCGCAGTCCCGCCTCGACGACATCAACTCGATGCTCCAGATGGGCGGGTACTTGAACGACCGGGAGCGCAACGACCTCATGGCCGAGGCGCAGGCGATCCAGAATGCCCTCATTGAAATACAGGTTACCGAAGCTGAAATGACGAACTATACGTCCTCTGCCGAGAACATTGTCACCCTCGCACACAATGCCGGACAGAGCGCGAAACAATGGACGCTCAAATTCGAGAGTTATATCCGAGACGGCATGAGCGTACAGGATGCGTACTACAAGGTGAGGCAGGAACTGTCAGAGTACCTTGCTCCCCAGTATTCAGCATACTAGGAGGTCGCTATGCCGATCCTGATTCAACGACGAGAGAAGAAAGAAAGAGTACAGAGCCCATGGGAGAAGTTCGGGTTCAAGGCCCTTGAATCGGTAGTCGCCCCACTCGCTCAGGTTCCCGGGATGCTGGCGCAGGGCGCAGTCAGGCAGGCGTTCCAGCCAGGCCAAGCGCTGCATCAGGCCATCTCCCCGGCAGACGAGCGGGCGCGGTACCAGCGCGGCGCAGAGGCGGCAACGCAGACGGCAGAGGCGAAGCCGGGGCTCATGGATGCCCAGGCAGAGCGGGCACGCGGCGCAGGGGCGCAAGGCTTCGCTCAGGCGGGAGACATCCGCGCGGGGACCGGGGAGCGACCGGAGCGCCTTGCCTTGGAGCGCATGGACTCCGTGATGCGCGCGCGTTCGGTGTTCGATGACGCGGCCTACAAGCGGGGGCTCCTGGATTTGCGGGGTGAGGAGTTGGACCTGCTCCGGCAGAAGATGGACCTCCAGTTCGCCAAGGCCCAGCGCAAGGGGCGTGGTGGGTACAGGCTGACCTACGACAAGTACGCGGGGGGGATGAGCAAGTTCGCCGAAGAGGAAAAGAAGCTCCTGGCCGAGATCCGGAACGCCGGCGGGGAGACGAAATGGAATGCCGACGTGGGGGAGTTCACCGTCACCGCCCCCGGTGCGCAGGGCCTCGTGAACGCGCTGAACAATGTCTACGCGCGACGGGCTGAGTATTCGGTGTGGGCACGCAGCAGCAAGTACCGTGCTCCCGAGCTGGACGAATACTTCAACATTGGCACCGGGGCCTCCCCAGAGCGCCGTGCTACGCTGGGTGGCGACGTGACCGGAAGCCAAGGCGCCGCGGCCGGGATTGACGCCGACCTGAAGGTCAAGGCAGAGTTGGAGATGACCCAGTTGGGACTCCAGGAATCTATTGCCATGGCCAAGGACGCCATCGTGCGGGAGCGGCTGGGACTGGCCCGATCCAAGAACAACCGTGAACACGACGCGGCACAGGACCGTCTCTTGGCGATGTCCGACGACTTGGCCAAACAGGAACAGAAGGCCCGAAAGACCGAGGCCGAGATCAAGAACATCGAGGCCCGGACCAAGGCAATCGGAGAGGACCAGGGCGACCCCTGGGGCATACGAAGGTAGACCATGGCAGACTACCCCAAACGGTCAGCGCTCGGAGCCATGGGCCTCGGCGGCGGCACAGGCGGGACGCGACTCGGCACCATCGCGAAGAGACGGTACAACCAGGGCAGCGCGCTCGGAGCCATGGGTATCGGGGGCCGCCACGAGCCGTCCCCAGAAGAGAAGCTCAGACAGGAGATGATGGACCTTGTGGCGGCGGGCGCTACCCCCGACGACGCGCTTGCCATCGTGCGGGAGCGGGCGCTAACCGAAGTTGGCTACGACACCAGCGCAGGACTGCGGCAGGAGGGACAGCAGCTCCTGGGTCCAGAACCACCCGCAACCATCGACCCCGCAACCGGCATGATGCAGGACACCCCCATGGCCCAACTCGGGGGCGCAGATGTAGCTGGCGAGGTGTACGACAGGCCCGCGCAGGGAGCGATAGGGATGGAGATGCCGGGGGGCCTGCCTCCGATCTACGCGCCCGTCCCCGACACCAGGGAGCCGGAGTTCATCGAAAGCGCCGTGCCGATGGGACCGGAGGAGATGGGACCACCCACCCCGGGCACCGAGATCATGCAGACCCTCCCCGAGATCGACGCCAGAATCAAGGCGCAGAGGGAGGAGATGCAGGCGGTGGAGGCGCAGCGGGAGAGTGACCCGACCGTGACTTTCGCTCAACTCTCCGACGCAGGAGAGGGTGTCCGCACCGTGGGCCAAGCGTTCCTCGACGTGCGCGAGAGTTACGGGTTGGACCAGGGAGTCATGCACGCAGCGGACATGGCTTCCGGGGTGGACATCGAGGGCGACGCTCCAGCCGACCAGCCGGAAGAACAAGACCTTTCCCTGGGCGCGGTGTACGATCGGACGAAACCATACGAGTCGTTCAAGGAAGGCATCGCTGGACCATCCACGTCGGAAGCCATGCGCGCCGACCACCACAGAGCCTTGCCAGGGCCGACCGATTGGCCATGGGGAATCTTCAACGGCCCGATAGAGCGGGCTTTTCAGGCCACGAAGGTAGCCAAGGCCAAAGGGGCGCAGGAGAAAGCGCAGCGGGCCACCAACCTCCTGCGCGCAGCGGAGCGGTCACAGGTCTTCTCGCTGTTCGGAGACTTCACGCAGAGGTACGGGCGCAAGGTCGAGGACGGCGGCGTTGAGGAGATGACTGAGGAGCCCGGGATGTTCGGGGGGCCTCTCCCGGAAGGTCAGACTCATCGCCGCGTCCGGACCTTGGCCAACCTCGGCGGGATCGTGGGTATCCACGATGTCCCTGGAGACTACAAGGTCAGGCCCAGCCAGATATTCAGCAACGACTTCCTCCAGGCCACCACCGACGAGGGGATTATAGATCCAGCCGTGACTGGCGAGAAGTGGGTTCGGAACCTGATCGGGTCCTACCAGTCGGGCACACGCCACTTCCAGATCGACCCGAAGTGGCTCAAGCAGGAGGTCATGGGGATCGAGGACCCCGAAGAGCTCCCGTCCAAACTGTCGCAACAGAACCTCATCATGATCTCGGGGTTGGCCAAGGACTCAAAGGATCTGGTTGAGATACTCCGCAAGCCCGAGGTGCAGGCGTTCATCCGCTCCGGGGTTTACCCAGCGGCGGGCGAATGGGACAAGGGCGGGCGAATCTCCAGGGCCATAGCTCAGTCCTGGTACGAAGACAAGGACGACGCTAACCCGTTGGCCCGCTTCGTCAACGAGGAGGGTGCCTATGCCCCGTTTCTGGCCAACCCCCATGGGTACTGCCAAGTAGCGGAGCAGTGGCGTAGAGACGGGCGCATGGAAGACCTCTACAAGGTCAGGGACGCGGCAGCCCGGGCCAGGGACACCCAGGGGTACCGGAGGGTCGCAACAGCTATCAACATGGCCACCACGGGCAGCCACTCCTTCTCGGTTGATGCGCCCAAGGTGCTAAGTCCGCTTAGTGTCCGAGTATGGAAAAATGCGAGCGAGATAGCCACGGTGGGGATCAACGGCGCATTCGCCATGCTTGGCGCGCTGAGTCGGCAGACCGTGGACATTGCAGCCGGGGAATGGGAGAAGGCGGAGGCCCGGGGCGATCGCTTCTCGTCCGTGTTCACTCAGGAGCTGTACCAGTCGCTGGGAAAGTGGGCCTTTGAGGAGTTGCCCATGTCCCCCATTGGACTGGCCATCAACATAATGGACTGGGCAGGCGCCGACTTCGATCGAAGCAAGATGCTGGAGTTGCTGGTAGACTCCATGGAGCGATGGGAGCAGCGCCCGGTTGATGGGATGCTGGACATGCTGATCGTGGGGAAATTCCTCACGGCAGCCCGCTTCGCAACCCGGGGCGCATTCCTGGGGATGTCTGCCCGACCCCGCGGCGGATTCCCCACGAAGTGGCAGCAGGAAGTGCTAGCCTTCCAGGCCCGCGGTGCTCCGGCCGGGTTCATGAAGGGATGGAAGCAGGGATCCGAAGCCTTCCATCAGGCGCTCTCCCCGCTGGACCTGGGCAAGCGGCTCCTGAAGTGGACCGATGACGCCACGTCTAAGCGGATCATGAAGCTCATAGACAAGGGCGACCAGGCCGCGCTCGATGCGTACCTCATGAAGAAGAACCTCACGGGGGTCTTCGAGGAACTCAGCGGGGCGCTGGACTACGTGCCGGTAGAACAAAACCTGAACATCTTCCTCGACTCGATGACCACGGCATTTCAGGGACACGGAGCTGGTGCCCGAAACCTTGTGAAGCGCTGGCTCACGAGCCCCGGGTCGCACCTGATGGACGACTCGAAGCTCCTGGTCGGACTATGGGACCAGTACAAACCCCGGACCATGCAGCAGGCTTCCGCCATGATGTCGAAGGTGGACGACTTCGCTGATCAGTTGGGGCAGCGGTTCGGCATCGGCAACCAGGAGTCTACGCGGCTGGCGATGATGATGATGGACCGGCAGGGCAAGGTGGCGGCTGCGATCCGCCCGTACCTGCGCGTCACCGACTCCGACGAGTTCATGCGGCTCATCAAGGAGGTGCCCGAGGAGTACAAGTTCGCACTCCCGCACGACCACATCCCGGACGCGGGGGATGTCCCATACACCGACTACATGCTGAAGGCCGACAAGAACGTGGGCGCGATCCGGGAGCAGGTCAAGAAAGAACTTCTCGACGCCATGCCGGAGGACATCGTTGACGAGGCTATGCCCGGGTGGTGGAAGGCCGGGGAGCGGGAAGCCAACGCCGAGAGGCTGGCCGACGCAATGCTCACTGACGCGACGATAGACGCTATCATCTACGAACCGGGAGCCCGCATCGACGTGTGGTTGCAGACCGGCAAGCGGGGCAACATCGGGGCGGCGGACTTCCTGGAGGTGTACCGCTCCACGTTGCTCCCGATCCAGCAGTTGACCTACGAGACGGGCTGGAAGTTGTTCAACCACCCGGCCAAGTACATAGGGAAGGAGACCCTGGACGACTTGGTGGGCGGGTACATGCTGCGGCAGGCGAAGGGTGCCAAGTGGAAGGGCCTCTCCAGCGATATCACCCGGACCCAGTCCCGCGTCTTTGGCGCAGAGCGCCGCGTCGACAAGGCCGCAGCCAAGGCCGCGGCATTCGATGTCCACGAAGAGATGGGGCGGCGCGGGATCTCGTTCGAGAAGGCGCAGGCCAGCGGAAGGGCGATCGAGGCGGAGCAGTTGGCAGCCGAAGCGGGAATGAAGAGAATCGGGGAGCGTCTCGATGCTCTGAACGAGTTGGCTGTCAGCACTGGGCTTGAATCCGACACAACGCGGAACGTGATGAATGCCCTGGCTGGAGACCTTGACCTCGACCTCCGCTTGCGGCTGGAGAAAGACTTCCAGGGGTTGGCCATGCCCCGGCAGAAAGCCCGAACACCCGGTGCGCTGGGCACTGAGGGCGGCGCAGATGTGTACCGGGAGTACTACGAGTTGACCCGTGACGTGGTACACGAGCACGTCCAGCGCACGCTGCGAATGCGGGCCTACATGGACATCACGGACACGTTCACCGGGGCGGGCGGGGAGATGGCGGGCACGGTCCAGAACCTCCTGTCTCGGACGATGCTCAACGATGTCGATACGGCGCTGCTCCGCAAATACAACATCGACATCGCAGACCTGACATCCCCGGGGGACCGGCTGAAGGCGGCAGCGCAGTTGCTCGACGACGTTGGCTTCATCAACATGCGCGAGCTCGGGCTGGACACCCGGCAGGCCGCAGTCATCAAGAACATGCTCACTCAGAAGGGGTGGAAGGGAGCAAAGAACGAGTGGCACACCCCGGGACTGGACAAGAAACCCAGCCACCTCGACGTTGACGTGTGGGTTTCCAGGGAGAACGATGCGCTCCTGCAATCTCTCCAGTCATGGAACTCCTCGTCCATCCGGCGCACCACGGACAATCTCATCAAGGGCTTGAAGCCTATCAAGCGCACAGTCTCCAACATCAAGTTCAACCTGGTGGTGGCGACTGGCCTGGCCACGTTTGTCCGAGACTTCACCACGAACATGCTCATCATGGGGCCGCGGGCTGGGTTGAAGATACGGGACACCGCGCACTGGAGGTTCGGTACCCAGGTCCACCGCTACAACGAGGCGGGGATCGCTTCGCTGGTGAAGCACTTCGAGCTGGGCGACGCGATGATGATGTCCGAGATGGGGGGTGCCGAGGGTCGGGCGTTGGCCAAGGCGTTCACGGACGGGGCGGCGGGGTTGCCCGTAGACAAGAGCCTCGGTGACATCGCGAAGTACCTCGGGCGAGCCGCGAAAGAGGGGGCTGGCGAGGTCGCCGCCAAGGGCCGGGAGTTTGGGCGAGCCTTCGAGATGGCGCCTGTCGCAACCACCGTGGGTGCAGCAGCCAAGGGCGCGTGGAAGGCTGCCAAGCCCTTCGTTGCCCCATCGGAAGTGGAATGGATTCAGCGCCGGCTGTCGCGGGCCAGGGGCCTCACCGACTCGGTGCCGCGGATGGCGTTGTTCAGCAAGAAGGTCAAAGACGAACTCGGGATCGACCTTGCGCAGTTCATGGAGATGCAGCTTGCGAAGCGGCGGACCGCGTACAGAAACGCCAAGAAGGCGGGCAAAAAGAAACGGGAAGCCTCAATCATCGCAGAGCGCCAGATGGGCGGCGTGAAGGCGATGGAGGACTACTTCGCGCAGAGCCCCATCGGTCGGGAGTTCCTGGCCTCTGCTGGTGTTGGCGCTGAGCAGGTCGCAGCGCGGGCTGGCCTGATGGAGCATATCTACGGGCGGATGGGGCGGCTTGCCGAGGAGGCCAAGACAGCGTTCATTCGGTACGACCTCAAGAGCCCGGCCTTGGCTGCCGTCACCGAGTACGGCATCGTGCCATTCGCCACCTACACAGCTCGGGCAGTCCCGATGCTTGCCGATTGGGCAGTCCGCCACCCCATCAAGGCTGTCTATTACGCGCACCTGAACCGGGCGCTTCAGTATGCGACATGGACACTGGGCGCACCGACCGAAGCCCTGGACGCGGTAATGGAGTCATGGGGCCAGGACCGGCTGTTGACCCCGTTCCCCGGCCAGGCAGAGTGGCAGACCCTCATGGCCGGCGCGGCGGAAACGGGCGTGTTCGACGGCAACCCGGAGTTGAAGCAGCGGTTGATGCAGACGGGGAAGATCACGGCACCGACCCTGATCGACTTGACGAACTTCTCCCCGCTGGCGGGCGTGTCGGGCATGAACCCCATGAACTCGTTCCTGTTCACGCCCCTCATCGAAGCATTCTCTGGCAGGGAAGCGTTCCCGTCCCAATGGGAGAAAGGGAAGCTCTTGCCCCAGGCAGGAGGACGGCAGATGGTGGAGCGGGGCGACAAGTCCTGGGGTAGCGACGCTTACCAAGTCTTCGCAGGTATCACCGGGAAGTACATGCCGGTGTGGTCCGGGATGCCCTACTGGGGAGCGGGCTCGGGGATGAAGAAGTACCTGGAATCAGGGGATGCTCGGGACCTCCTGCCCACGAAGATCACGACCCAGCACGCAACGCGTCCAGCGGCCGACCTCTTCGAGCAATGGAGGGGCGGCAGCATGAGGAAACTTGTGCGGGGTGGGCAGGCGGCGAGCGCGAGGCTGGCAGGCGTCTCCATGTATCCCGGCTCCTCGCACGCGGCCGGCCTCCACGCGCTCGGCGGGAAGTTCGACGGGATGATGCGGGTAGCGAAGACCGGGAACGAGCGCGCTGGGCGCGGCTACGACATCTTCAGTCGCAACATGGACTCCATCACGGACATCACGAGCGACATGGTGAAGGAGATGCAGGTTGCGATTGACAGGGCGTCTCCCGGGGCAGACCGGGACGAGGCCGAGGCCAGGTACGAGCGGGCCAAGAAGTACAACAAGGCCGTGCGCGAGCGGGTGCGCTACACGATAGACGACCTGCAAACTACAATGGCCATGGACTTCATGCGCGACCCGCACAACCCAGCCTCGGCGCATATCTCGGGGTCAGCAGCGCAGCAGTGTTTGGTCCAGGTGTTCGAGATGGCGCCGAACATCCGAGCAATCGGTTACGACTTCATCGAGACGGGAGAGCCGCGTGCGGCCGACCTTGACAAAGAGTTCCTCTCTAGGTTCCCTTTGAGCCGGGGAGACACAAAAAGGAGACAATGATGGCCACCAGAAAAAAGAAGACGGACGACGAGAAGAAGGCTGTACGCGCAGAGCAGAACAGGAAAGCCAACGCCAAAAAGAAAGAGGCAGCGGCAGTCCAGGACGCAGCAAAGGCGGCGGTACGCAAGCAACGGGCAGCCATGGACGCAGCGACGAGGCCGCCCCCGAAGGAGATCCTCCCGGGCACGGACCCCGCCGACCGGCTTGCCGGGTTCCCCGTGGGCAACACGGTGATTCTCCAGACCACCCCCGTACGCATCGACTCCCGCCCCATGGACTTCCTCTGCTACTACTCGATGCAACGGCCCCAGCCCAGGGAGCGGCTCTTTCCGAAGGTTGTTCTGTCTATGCCTGCCCCGTCGGGCGTGGACATGGTGGAGCTGGCCGGCGAGGACCGCAAGAGGACCCCTGTGCCTCACTTTGGCGTGCTCACGGACGGGCGGCTGATGCAGTACATGAGCCCGTATCTGTACGGCACCGCTGTTGATATCCCCGAGGACCTCCTGGACGGGATGCGCTCCAGTTGGGTAGTGCTGGTGTGGGTAGAGGCCGGAGCCACCAAGGAACAGGTTGACCTGGCGATCCGTCGTATCGAGGCGGCGTGCAAGTACCGGCCCAACCCTAGCATCGTGCAGCGGGGCAAGTTCTTCGTGCCCATCCGTGGCGTGTCGCGTTTCCGCAAGCCCGTACCCGGCTTCTAGGGCAGCAGCCCCCACGCATCTGAGGGCGGCTTCACCCCAGCAGAGAGAGCGACCACCGCACCTTTGACCCTGGCCTTTTCGACATTCCTGCATATCTGGACAGCGATGTCGGGGGGTATCTGCGTGCAGTCCATGAGCGGGGTACAGAACGACGGTGCCGCTGCTTGCCAGATCGCGAATTGTTGCGCCGCGGCCGTGAGGCGTCGGGCCTGGTCCGAGGACATGCCGGAAGCGATAGACGTGAGCACGACGCTCCATCCATAGGTGGCGTGCTTGCGCATCAGGGCCATGGTGCCAGTGCCCGACAGGACCTCAACCAGGGACGCGTTGAAGGACTCGACGTGCTTCTCCAGGACTTTCCACCACTCCCGATCCAGTACCTCGGCTTGTCTCTCCCGCTCGGGCAGTTCCAGTGCGGCGGTGCGGAACTTCTTGAGCAATTCATTGGCCTTGAGGCGGGTGTATTTCTCTTTGGTAGCCAGTCCGCGGACACCGAGAGCCTGGGATCCCATGTCGTCGAGGCGGGACCGGACCAGGGCCAACTCTGCGGACACCACGTTGTAGCCCGCGGGCAGCGGCGTCTTCTTTTTGCGCTCGTTGGCGGCTCGCCAGTCCTCGTCGAGACCACGTTTCACCCGCGTCCACTCGGCCATTCTTGCGTGAGACTCTGCCCGCTTCCGGTAGGCTACCTCTCTGGACTCTTCCTGTCCGATCCATTGCCAGTCGAGCGCCTTCCACTCACGGGCGATCTTGTCCACCACTGCCTGCGCCGCGTCCCTCTCTGTCTTGGTCTCCTCCCATGCGGTCCGGAGGGTCTCACCGTGCCTGGTCAGCACCGCGATGCGCTCCTGCCACTCCTCCGCGGGTCGCGGACAAGCCAGGCAGTCGAGGGGGCACAACGGCGGCGTGTCTTGGGGGTCTCCGATCTTGGCGATGCGCTCGGCTACGGGGCCAGCGTGCTTCCTGGTGTCGTTCATTCTGGCCTGCGCGGCGTCTACCTTGGTCTTCCACTCCTTGCGTTCCATCTCCAGGTAAGCGGCCACTGCCCGCAGGCGGCTCAACTCTTCCCTTGAGTTTTCCACCTTGTCGCGGAGCAGGTTCAGTTTGCCACCTGAACTGTGCCTGAGATGGGGCCGCACCTGGAGATGCTGTTCGATTGCCTTGGCTACGGCGTCGGCCCGGTCTTGGGCTTGCTGGTGCGCCCGCACGTCCAGAGCCATGCCCTCAAGGTCGGCCTTCAGTGCGCGCTCCCGCTCCAGCAACTCCCCCTCAGTCTTCTTGATCTCGGCCAGGGTGTTGCTTGAGCCCACCGCGGGGACCGGTGCGGGCTCGGGACCAGCGGCCATACGGATCGCCGTGTGGATCCTGGACGCCGCCCTCCGGATGTCGGTGACGAGGTCCCCGCGTGTGTCAAGCACCTCGTCAAGCAGGACCTCCAACTCGGGAGACCCCTTCACCCCCTGGAGACGCACAACCATGAAGCGGTCGAGCCTCAGAGCCGCGGTCCTGCCGGTGCCGAAGCACGCGCCCAGCGCCGCCCCGTACCCGCGCTCCCACCCGTCTGGGTACTGGAACGGCAGCATGTCCCAACTCCCGTGGCGCGCGAGGCCCATGATGTTGTTCAGTTGGCGCTTCTTGGCTATGTATAGGTTGGGCACGCTGGCCTCCGTCGCGGGGGCGTCCTGCTCGGTTCGGGGGTCAGGCCGCGCACCTGTCCGTGTCCGTCAAGAAATCGATTCAGGGGCATCCTCGGGCGTCGGCTCGTCCGGCGGAAGCAACGCGGCCTCCATCGCGCCCTTCAGCGCAAGGGATTGGTAGGCCATGTTCACCAGGAGCTTGTGGTACTCGGGGATCAAGGTCTTTTCTACGAATACCCGATACTCCTTGCGGTTGGCCTCTGCCAGCTTCGCCCGCATCCCCTTCACGATCCCGTCCGCGATGTGTTCCGCCTTGGCCTGGTCGTGCCTGAGCTTCATCGCCATGAGTTCCTCGCGTTCCTTGACGATCTCTGCCGCGCTGCGCTCCCGCTCGACCGGCTGCCGTTTGTCCAGCCGTTCCTCTTGTCGTCGCTGGAGTTCATCCAGGTCCGTCACGTTGCCGTCCATCTCACTCCTCCCGTGGTTGCGCCCGCATCGCTATCTTGAGCGCCTTGAGGGAAATCCCCAGGCCCGCGGCTATGCGGTTGAGTTGGTAGTCTGTGGGGGTCTCCGCTTGCAGCACGTCGTTCAGGCTTTGCGGTCTAACGCCTATCCGTGTCCTTGCGAACCGCGCCTTGCTCCACCCCATCCGGGCCAGCTCAACGGTGAGTACCTGATTCAGTGGCGTGCGCGGCATGGCTCCCCCGTCCTTGTGACGTAAGGTACACCACGCTCTGCGGGCTGTCAAACGCGGGGGTCTTCTATGCCTCGGTAGAAGTATCCATACATCGCACGCGGGGAGGGGAACCCCGCGCCGCCTGGACCCTGGAACTGACCAAGCCAGTAGACGCGCTCATTCTCAGTCAGCTTGCGCCAGGGCGGGTGCAGGGGTTGCCGCTGCCGCCACTCGTTCCAGCGGTGCAGGGCCAGGGCGAAGACGACGCAGCCGACCACGCCAAACCAGGGGCTCACCCCGCACCGCCGTACAGGGCCTCAGCGATCCTGCGGTCCTGCTCCCGGGCCTTACGTCGCTGGGGGGCAAACCGGGCCTGGCATCGCCCGCACACCAGGAGCATCCGGCCAGGGGCAGCGACGTTGACGAAAGCCCCGCCGCACTCCAGACACCCGAACGCTTCCCATGCCTCGGCCTCAACGGCCTGCTTGAATCGCTGTCTTTGTGCTGTGTTCACCCCCTTCCTCCTCCGCGACAGGGACGGAGCACCCGAACTCGGCCCCCTCCTGCGCGTGTTCGTCCATCTCCTCGTTGTGCGTCTCCCAGCAGTCGCAATCGAAGCCGGGTTGACCGCCGCAGATCGGGCAGCGTCGTTTCCTCATATGCACCTCCCGTTGTTTGGCTCCCATCATCAGGCCCCAGCAACCACGCTGAGGCGACGGCCCCGGGGGACCGTTTCGGGTTACTTGCACATGGCCTTGATGCAGTCCTTGCAGTAGTGGCCATAGTCCCCCTCGCGCATGGCCTTGAGCGCGAGCTGTCGCAATAGCCGATGGTCCCCGGTGCCGTACCGTGCCCCACGTCCGCACATCGCCGTACCCTGGAGCCCCGCGCACCAGCCTGCTTTTGGAATATGTGTCTTGCCCACCTCTCACCTCCCGGTTATGCAGGCCCATACCTGCGCGATTACCACCAACACCAGGGCCAGGACGGCCCACGCTACGCCCGCTTGGAAGTCGGTCAAGGTGTCACCTCCAGACCAGCGCGGGACGCCACGCACCGCGCTGCTTCCTCGAACCCGAACCACGCCAGGAGGTTCTGGTTGAACCGATCCATGGCCAACGGGTCTGCGTCGTCCCACTTGTCACCGAACCGCGCCGGGACCGACATCCCCGTGTCGTCGACCATCGCCACGAGGAGATCGTTGATGTCCTTGCTGTGGCGCCTGTAGAATTTCAAGGTGTCGGCGTAGTAGCACAGCTCCCCGACGATGCCCGACACGCACCCGCCCTGCGCCAGATCCTTCATGGCTCCCTGTGCGCCGTCGTCGTAGTTCTGCCCCTGCCGGTTGAGCCAGCAACGCGCCACCTTTTCAAGACGTGTTTCGTTGTCGTCTGCTTTGATTCTCATCTCACACCTCCGGTTGTGGGCTCGGATCCATCCCGCGCCCCGAAACCCCACGACAGCGGTCGCAAGGATTCGGGGGACGCGATGCCCCCCTGTGTCTACTGGCGCAAGCGCTGCGTTCGTGCCGTTGTTGTCACCCATTCCGCGGGCAAGGTGTCCCGTCCCTCCTTGGTTGCCGCTCTGTGTAGGCACCCCTCAAAACAGTAACACCCCCCGCCGGCTGTGTAGATTGCGTCGCCTGCTAGATCCTGGCCGCAGTCGTCGCAGGTCTCGTCACCCGGTGCCGGAATAGCGTGCCACTTCCAGAACATGATCAATTTGGTTTGCTCGTCCATCACCCCACCTCAGCAAAGAGCAGCTCATTAAGCCACTGGTTATCATCGTCCGTCACTTCCACGACCACGGGCGCCAGCGTCTCCATTGCCCGTAGCCGCGCGTTGGCCTCGCGCATCTCCGCCCGTTCCTTGCGCTTCCGTGCCTTCACCTCGGGGCAGTGCGCGTCGTTGATTGCCTGGTCCCAGCGCTTCGCATCCGGGCGCTTGGCGAGCTGCGACAAGTGGAACAGGACGAAAGACCGGCCCCCCTCCGGCTTGATCACGGTCCCGCGCTGGCCCCGCTTCACCCGCGCGCCGGTCATGGTCCATCCGGTGTAGGTCGCCCACCACGGAGACGGCTGCATCCCGTTTTGCAGCGTCAGGCCGTCCAGGGCTTCGCTCAGCGCGTTTCGGGTGCGCTTGCGGTAGTTCTTCCCCGTTGCTGCGTTGCGGGGCTTGTAGGGTGCCTGGGGCTTCATGACAGCAACCATGACGGATCGTAGCGCAAGAGCGCGTCCGCGGCGTCGAAGCTCCAATCCAGCGCACCGCCCGGGCCGGTCAGGACAGGCAAGACTCCGCAGAGCTTGTGCGCCGCGCAGTAGTCCGGGTCGTGCTCCTCGTCAGTCTGTATCTCGCGCCGCGCCGCGTCCACGTCCGCGTGTATCGACGAGATGCAGACCCGCCCGCGCCCGTCAAGGCGGAACACTCCGGTACGTGCGTCAGGTGTCCAGTACTTCATGCCGTCACCTGTCCCGCGCGCAGCTCAACAGCGTAATCGCACGGGGTCGAGGCAATCGCCCAGGCCCACGCGTCGCGCAGCTCCCGCAGCTCGTCGAGCACGTCCCGCGTCGCGTCCGTTGTCCACGTCTCTGATGTCTGGTAGTCGTCCATAGTTCACCTCCGGGTTGCAGGCAGGATCCACCCTGCCCGTGCACATAAGACAATGCAACACGCGTGCCAACACCAGCAACCCCAGCAACCACGTCGAGCACACGCAACGCAACCCGTCAGACCACCACGCAACCGCCCATTCTGCGCCACTATGGCACCACGTACCAAGATAGTCTAAAAGGTGTAAGGCAACCTGACAAAAGCAATGGATACCACCACGTACACGTTGCCAGTCTGACACGTCAACCTGTCACCAAGAGATTGTCATTGTGGCAAACCCGCGCGGCGGTGAGGTTACACCCGGGAACACGGCCAGCGCACCCACCTGTCACCACAGCGACACCGGCACACTACCTAGCAACCAACGCACGCGCGCACCCCCCCGCGCGCGTTTGAAGCCGCGGCTGGGTCGGGCCGGCCCGCGCGCGTCCGGCCCGCGGTGCGACGGGGTGCGGCGGGACGGGGTTATGCGTGGGATGGGACGGGGTTAGCGTTTCTGTCATTGTCCCTCTTCTTTCCCACTTCTCACGCCCTCAAAGCCCCATATCCCCAAAGAGGTTGACCGAAGCTATAAGACTAACCCTCCCGTGGGACCCTGTGTCTGTGTGCGTGCGTCCACCTCTCTTCCACCCCGTCTCAACCCCGTCCCGTCCCACAGACCCCACGCGTCGCACTCCAGCAACAACCCCAGCAACCACTACTAATCCGGCGTGTGAGTGCGCGGGCTTCCTTGACTGCGCGTGTGTGCGCTCGCGGGCGCGGGTTTGTACCGCGTGCGTTGGCGCTCAGTAACGCGCGTGCGTGCGGGGGTGTCATTTCCGAAGGAAGGGGGGTCCGTTGTGTGGCGGGACTCCTGGTTATTTGCGTGGGTCCCCCTGGTCCGGTGACGGGAGCAGCCAGCTTCACCCCAAGCGGACCATGGCGGGGGACCCGGCCCCAGAGGAAGGAGCCTGGTGGTGATTCTATCTGGTGTTTTGGTGTGTGTCTAGTTCTTCAGGAGGTGGTCCATGATTCGGTCGGTGGTCTTGGCAACGCCCTCGAGTACGCCGCCCATGTGGTCCACCTTTGAGTTGGTGGCGCTGAGCTGCGTGCCGACGCCTTTGATGGTTTCCTCGAACTTGGCTTCGGAGACGAAGGGTGTTACCTCGGGGACTGGGGGTGGGGCTTCGGCTCGGGAGTCCCGTTTCCTTGAGACGACGATCTGCCACCCCTTGGCGCCGGTGCCTCCGACGAGCAGGGCTGCTGCTGCTGTGATGATGAGCGTGAGCGGGTCGGTGGCGGTGGCTACCTGTGCGATGAGTGTGAGCATGGAGTTCCTCCTTGGCCCCATCGTAGTCTGTGCTGGTGCGGTTGACAAGGGCTGGATTCTGTGTTAGAGGTTAGTCCTCCTTAGCGGAGCCTAATCCACCCCGTCCCACTCTATAGCCACTCCCTGATGACTCACCTCCAGGGGAGTGGTTTGCTCGATTCAGCTTGACACTTGCACGATTGTGGAGTACGTTTGCTTCCTGGATGGACCAGATGGAGGTGACGGGATGAAGATGGGACTGGACGAATTCAGCGACAATGTGGAACTGGCACACCTGGAGGATATCGTCAGCGAAGCAATCAAGGCGGGGTTGCTGATGGGTGGTCGTTGCCTTGAGTTCCGCTCCCAGGGGGTACTGGTGCGGTTCACGGCGCTCAAACTGGCTTTCATGCCGGGGCTGTCGGTAGCGCCGCCTGAGCCCGAGCCCGACCCCGACGCGGCACACCTCAAGAAGCGCCTGGCCAACGTCCGCGCGCTGGCCGAGATCCTACCCCCCGGCACTCCGATGCAGGGATTGCTGCTACGTCTGACTGAGGAGGAGTGATGAAGCTCAAGCACCGAACGGGAGCCTACAAGGAACACATCATGGACCTGGAGTACAGCTTCGATCTCGACCGGGAGGACATGCTGGAACTCCTGGCGTCATGGAACGGGGCCTGCCCTGCCGGGGAGCGCATCCCGCTGGCCGACGACTACCAGACCCACGTCGCCGCGCTCCAGGAGTACGATCTAGAGCGGAAGATGGCCCGTCCTCTGCCGGCCTTCCTCATCCCCGACGTTTTCCGGCCGACATGGACAAAGAAGGTGCCGTCCAAGAGAGGCTGGTACTGGGTAGCCAACGACGAGCGCGTTGTTTTTGGCATTACCGCCTGCGACGGGGCGGGGTGCTACGGTACTCAGGCCCTGGTGGAAGGTGCTCCGTCTACCAACGCCGTTTGGTTCTACGGCCCCGTCACCCCGCCGCCCTTTGAGGAGGAGTGATGACCCAGCACAGCATCCCACTCAACACGCACGTCGTCACCCGGCTCTCGCAGCTCCGGTGGTCCCGGGTGCGGCTGGCTCGGGAGATGGGGGTGTCGCGGGCGATCCTGCACCGGATGATGACGGACGATGCCAAGCTCTCCGAGGTGGAGCGGCTGGCTGAGGTTTTGGGCGTGAGTAGCCAGTGGTTGCTGCGCCCCAACGAGGAGGAGTGACCGATGAGTGAGAAGACTGACTTGGGCAAGGTGATTGTGCAGAGGCGCATCCAGCACGGCGAAGGGGCCGGTGCGTGGGTGGACTTGGACGGGACCCCCGACTTCGGGACGAGCGTCCCCAGCGCCGAGGCGTGGATGGAGAAGAACTACGATGACGGGTGGAAGTACCGCTGGGCTCGGGTGGGGCCTGTGCTCTGCGGCGAGACGACCATGGTGCCCGTGCGGTCGCTGAAGAGGGAAGCCGACGCGCCCCTGCCGTTCCCGGAAGCCGACCCCACCGACTGACCCCGCCTTGCAGCTTTCTACCCCTGGACTAAAATAAAGTGTTGACAAGACGGGGCGACGTCTGGTAACGTCCGGCCAATGGAGGAGTCAATGGATAATCCTTTACTGAACGTGAACGAGGTAGCCAATCTGCTCAAGGTGTCGCCAACTACGGTGTGGCGGCTCGTGAAGCGGGGTGCCCTGGCCAAGGTAACGGTTCAGGGGCGGGTCAGGTTTGAGGTTGAGGCTGTCCGGCAGTTTGTCGCGGCCAACACGGTGCGCCAGGGCGGCTGAGATGAAGCGCATCGAATCCTTCCGGTGGTGGATCAACGACTACCTCACATCCACAGTGCGCCGCAGATGCTCCCTGGAGGCCCGGGGGGCCTATCTCGATATCCTGATGCTGCTCTACAGCTCACCGAGGCCCGGGTACGCCTGCGAGTCGATCAACGGGGAGCTGCGCTACCTTGACCCCGAAGAGATCCTCACCGACATCGGACAGCCAGACGGGGAGCCCCTGTGGAGTGAGCTTGCCCAGTGGGGGGCCATGGTCCGCGACGATGACGGCTGGTACAACGCTAAGGCCGTCGAGGTGGCAGAGAACGAGATCGACTTCCGAGCGAAGAAGGCAGCGGCCGGGGCCAAGGGCGGCAGAGCCAGAGCAAAGAACCTAGCAAAAGGCAAGCAGTGCTCTAGCAGTGCTGCAAGCAGTGCTCTAGCAGAGGGTGTGGCAAACGGCTACCCTCCGGATCCTGATTCAGATCCGGATCCTGATACTGAGTCAGAACCAGAGCCGAAGGACACAGACACCCCCCGTGTGTGTGCGCGCGAGGAACCAAAGCCAAGACCTCCCCTCGGAACGAACGACGCGGTCCTCTCCGTAGTCGAGGCGTGGCGGCTGGCCTGGGACTCCCCCGACTACCAGCATGGGCTCAGCGACACCATCGCGGTCAACGACGCGCTGGCGGACGGCTGGACGGTGGAGCAACTCTGCGAGAGCATGCGCGGCTGGACCAACGACGACTGGGGCAAGCGGAAGTTCCACAACTCGATACCGAAGCTCCTGGCGCACGTCCAGAAAGGCATCGACCTGGGCAAGAAGCAGACGGGACCGCTGACACTGGCTGATATCGGAAGAGGGGGGCCGAAGCCATGAGCGAATCAGGAGCCATGGGCTTGTACAACCGCCTGTGCGCGGCCTTTGGCAAGGACCCCAGCCGCGCGCAGGCCGGTGTCTATGTGGACCACCTCGCAGGCTTCGACGACGACGCGCTCAAGGCGTCCGAACCCCGCATCTTCGCCGCGTGCGACCGCTTCCCGTCCATCAGGCAGGTACGGCGCGTCCTCGACACCCGCGCGGTTGGCAGTGTCCGCAGCGGAGACGAGCCTGACCCGCGGGTGGTGGAGATGGCAGCGCGGATAGTCGAGGAGAACCCGGATAGTGAGTGGTATATGAAGTGCCTGGCCGGCGGGCGTGCGTGCACCGGGTCTGACTGTGTGGCTTGTGAGTTTGGGGAGGTGGAGTGATGAAGTGGACTAAGGAAGCCAAGGTGCGGCGCGAGATGGCGATTGATGCCGTGAAGATGGCCCGGTACAGGACGCATGGCCTTGACCTACTGTTTACCGTCGTCGATGTGTCGCTCAGGGACCTTCTCGTCGCCCTGGAACGCGTCGAACAGTTGGAGGCAGAGCTTGACCGCGAGCGATGGGTTCCAGGCTTCAAGGCAGACCAGGAAGCCGACGATGGCTGACTACGACTACATAATCACCCTACCCCTGGACCCCCGCGGCAAGGGCTCGGTTCGGGTGGGCCCTGACCATGGCTACCCAGACAGGAAGACCGGACGCTGGATGAAGGACGCGGCGACCCTCTTCGCGTTCGCTCTGCCCCCGACGCTCCTCGAGGGGCCGTACCGGGTGGATATCCTTTCGGTGAAGCAGCGGACCCAGGAGATGCGCAAGCGGTTCAAGAAGACGGGCATTGCGAAGTACGGGGAGGGGCTCCTGTGGTGCCCGCAGTTCCCCGATCAGGACAACATCCGCAAGATGGTACTCGACAGCTTGAAACGGCACCTGACAGACGACAGGGCGGTCGTGAGCGGTGAGACCACGAAGTATTACTCAGAGATTGACGGGCTGCCGAGGGTGGTGGTTCGGATTCGTAGGGAGACCCGTGACCCAGCAGTGGTTTATCGGGCGGCACTTGGAGGAGACTGACATGGCGAAGGTAACGATCGTTTTACAGGACAAGCAGGACGGCGGGGTCCACATGGACATGATAGCGGAACCGCCCCTTGATGGAGCGCTGACCCCGGCGCAGGGGCTCGGGGTGGCGACGTGCAAGGACCTGCTCCCGAAGCCCGTGGAGCCCGCAGAGCCCGAGGAGACCCATTGACCAGCAACACTTGGAGGTGAGGCATGAAGCCATGCAAACACTTGGATTACGATGAAGAGGCGTATACCGATTGCACCCTCAAGACCATGGCTCCACATTACCCCGATGTGCGCTACTGGGAGCGCGGGGAGAGGTGGACGGATGACGGACTGAACCCGAAGAAAGTCCAATTCTGCAAACTCTGCGGGCGCGTGAACGCTGTCTTCGACTGCTACGACGGAACAAGAGACTGCTACGATCCGGTGGAGTCGGCAGTTTCAGCAGCCACAGATGGAGGTGAGTCATGAGCCAGTTCGTAGCAATCGACATCGAGACAACCGGCCTGGACCAGTGCGAGGACCACATCATCGAACTGGCCGCGTTCCTGTACGACCTGGACCCGGCGACGGGCAACGTGACGGCGGAGGAGTCGTGGAGCACGGTCATCGAGCCCGGCACCGCGATCAAGCAGTTCATCTTCGACCTGACGGGGCTGAAGAGTGCTGACTTCAGGGGCGCTCCCTACATCGGGGCCGTGGCTGACGAGTTCCTGGCCTTCATTAACCCCGCCGAGACCCTCGTCACGTACAACGGCACCCGCTTCGACCTGGCTTTCCTGTCCCGCGAGCTGGGTGCGCCGTGGGATGCGTACATGGAGGCCGGGGACCACATCGACATGCTGGAGATCGTCAAGCGCCCCGAGGTGGGGAAGTCGTGGCAGCACGCCCACCCACACAAACTTGTGAACGTTCACAAACGGCTGTGCCCCGGCGTGGCCGTTGATTCCCATCGCGCCCTCGGTGACTGCCACGCTACGGCAGAGGTCCACGCGGCGATCAACAAGATCCAGCCGGGGGTCTTCGGCGCGGGGCCTGACCCGTTCCTCTCCGTCGATGAGGTCATGGAGGAGACCAGCGTCATGCGTGAGTGCCGGGACGCGGCCGAGCGGTACAAGCGGGCCGAGTTGTTGCTGAAGGAGCACTTCAAACTCCAGCACCCGGGCAAGGTCAGTACCAACGGGTTCGAGGTGACGATCAAGGAGACGAAGGGGCGCAAGCGGCTGGTCAAGGAGAACAAGCACCTGATCCCCGAGGAGTGCTACGAGGTGGGGCCGGGGTCCGTGTCCGTGTCCATCAAGGAGGAGTTGTGATGCGCGACAGGTGGGCAGAGGGTTTGCCGCATCATCCGTTCTCGGTGTCCGTGGTCCAGGCGATCAAGGACATCGACGAAAACGATGGGAACCTGTACTTCGATTTCAGGACAGGCGGCGACGGAGACAACGGAGAGACTTTGATGTTCTGGCTTGACGAATGGATCGAGCAACACGGCAAGTGCCCGTGTTGCGGAAAGGAGGCCAGCGATGACTGAGAAAGCCAAGCCTGCAACCAAGACCCCGGCCCTGACGCTGGCAGCGAAGCTCCTGGCGATTCGCAAGGAGGTGCTCTACCTCGAGAAGACCGCCAAAAGCGGCGGTAGCGGGTTCACTTATAAGTACGTCAAAGGCGTGGACGTGATCGCCGCGATCAAGCCCAAGATGGACGAGTTGGGTTTGCTGCTGATCCCGCAGATCGTCTCGTCCAAGGTCCAGGTGGTGCTGGCAAGAAGGTACGACTGGGACGCCAAAGTCGAGGCCCCCGAGAAACCGCAGTACCTCGTCGAGATGGACATGTTCATGGTCTGGGTGGATGTGGAATCCGGGGAGAAACTGGAGGTCCCGTTCTTTATTATGGCGAACATGGACGACGCGGCGAAATCCGTAGGGGCAGGGCTGACCTACGCTGAGCGGTACTTCCTCTGCAAGTTCTTCCAGGTGGAGACGGACGAACTGGATCCCGACGCGTACCAGCGCAAGAAGGGCGATGCTGCGGGGTCGAGCGGTGAGGACCTGGAAGCAGCCACGTCTGCCGGGAGGAAGGAAGCGTCGGGTCGGACCCTTGCGTCGCTCCTGTCTGTGCTTGACGGGTTGACGGCAGCCACAGCGGTCAACAACTGGGTCAAGAAGTACAAGGGACTCTTCCACAACGCGCTTCACCCGGACCACCAGAAGGAGTTGGGGGCAGCGATCGCGTCCAAGAACGGACAGATCGAAGCGGTGAAGGCAGCCAAGTCGCAGCCGTCACCGAACTACGGCCCCGCCCCCAGCGGTCCCGACGAAGAACCGCCGCATCCTGCGAATGACGGAGCGGGGCCAGTGGACAAACCCGAAGCCGACGATTTTCCCTTTTGATATCAATGGGTTAGCAACCAACCGGCGGGCGCTGTGCCTGCTGACAACGAGGAGGAGTGACATGGCGAACGTGACAGGAATCGTGATCGGCATTATCGGCAAGACCTTGACGGACGTGACCGCGGCGTTCGGTGACGGCAAGGTGACGCTTGGGGAGGTCTTCGATATCTCCTTCGGCGTGGCCGCTGGCATCGGCGGAGCCTTCCCCGGCTGGGTCAAGACGCTCTACAAGATCGACAGCAAGGTCACCACCCCCCAGCGGATCGTGGAAGGATTCGCGGCTGGCCTTCCCCTGATCCTGGACGGGTTCGGCGCGAAGGACTGCGAGATCGGGAAGGTGTAGAATGGCAGCCAAACCCAGCAAGGACGGCAGCGGCGGCGGCAAAGGCCAGCCAGGCGGTGGACGAAGCGGACGCAACACGAAGCCCTGCCCGAAGGGAGGTCAGGGCAAAGGCAAAGGCGGCGGCAAGGGAGGAGGGAAGGGTCGGTAGACGAGGCAGCCGCGCCCAGGTGGGCAAGCCGGGGTTCGAGTCCTCGGTGCGGCGCTACGCGGATGGTCCGCGATTGGAGGGAGTGATGACAGGCAATGGACCCAGTTTCGATTTCGACTTCGGCGTTACGCTTCAGTATCTCAGGCAGGGTCTCAAGCTCTGCCGCAAGGGCTGGAACGGCAAAGGGCAGTTCGTGGTGCTCATGTCAGCCCTGAGCCTGCCGCCCCACAGCAGCCAGGAGCCGGGTGCGAAGGTCAACGACCGGACCGCCAAGTTCATCGGGGAGGACACCCCGCTCGAAAGCCAGCCCTACTTCGCCTTGCAGAACGCGCAGGGCAAGTGGCAGCCGGGATGGGCGCCGTCCACGGCTGACTGCCTGGCCGAGGACTGGATGATCGCGGCGTAATCGCAACAGCCCCAGCCCGCAAGGGTGTAAGCCGGGACCGTACCCGACTGGGGCGCTGACTGGAGGTGGACGATGAGCGAGAGGATGACCGCAGAGGATGCCATGGAAATCATCGCAGACGGGGCCATGGTTCTTGGCCCGCCGTTTGACACCAACCCCATGGCACGAGCGGGCAAGGCGTTGCAAGACGAGATCGACCGGCTGCAAACCCTCGTGCGGATGGTCTGCGCTGAGGGGGCGGCTCCGTCCGGCCTGGACATCGCACATGGCCACGTTCCATCCGTCTTCGATCAGGTGCGGACCTGCAAGCGGGTCCTGGCTACGGCAGAGGCAGCGATGAAGGATCCTGAGCGAGTGGATACCTTGAACAAAAACTGGTGTTGTGTTGCTGGCCCGGAGGTGAAGCCATGAACCAGATTGACGAGATACGGAAACGCAGAAGGCGGACCCAGCCGATTCCGTGCAGCGAGCGGTTGCCGGAGGAGTCGGGTGAGTATCTCGGATGGACCCATCGTTGGGGATGGGGGGTTGTCCGGTGGAACGCGCAGGGATGGTTCCGCCACGGGGTCGCTGTTTCGGATGTCGTCTACTGGCAACCACTCCCCGCAGACCCGGAGGCCACCCCATGACCCTCGAAGACCAAATGGACCGCGCCGTAGATAGAGCCCGCGCCAAGGCCCTAGACGATCTGCTCACCGCTGGGCCGGACTGCCCAAAATGCGGCGGCGAGCTGCGTGAGACCGACAGGCTGGAGACGTGGGCCTGCGACACTTGCGAGGTGTTCATTGAGTTCACGGCCCCGGATGAGGACTGCCCGCAAGGCTCTTGGGAGTCTTGGGCTATGGAGGATGAGTGATGAAAGGCGTAATGTTCACGGCGGGTCTCATGCCGTTGGTGCTGGACGGCAGCAAGACCCAAACGCGGCGACTGATCAAAGGCATCGAGCCGGATGACAAACTATGGGGCAGCGGTCAATACATACGCGGGGAAGGTGCGTATTTCGAGGTGTCTGGAGGGCGGAAAGCGTGGGCTTCCCCCCGCTACAAGCCCGGCGACATCGTCTACATCAAAGAGCCGTGGGAAATCAGCAACGTGTTTGTTCCGGAGGTAGAGGTCTACCGAGCGCAGATCCAGTACGAGGGCGGTGCGTGCGAGCGGGTCGTGTCCGTCCCGGCAGACAGCAAGGCCAAGCTGGAAGTAGGCAAGCGCAACAAGATGTTCATGCCAGCATGGGCAGCCCGCTACTTCATCCGCATCCTCGACGTACGCGCAGAGCGGGTCCAGGATATCAGCGAGGCGGACGCGATCGCTGAGGGGATATCAGAGCACGCCACAATAAAGGGGTGGCATGTCGGCCCCGGCGGGCTGCGAGGAACAGGAACAGCGAAGGACCTGTTTGCGCTCCTATGGGACTCCATAGCCAAGCCGGGCTTTCGCTGGGCAGACTCGCCCTGGAACTGGGCCTACACCTTCGAGCTTTGCGGGAGGGACGGATGA
>Ga0222680_1000134_pt1 | contig 31520 bp, 29 predicted proteins | sample AntAcemetage1004_FD_181146 | JGI IMG/M metagenome (GOLD analysis project Ga0222680, IMG submission 181146) | Saline water microbial communities from Ace Lake, Antarctica - #1004 | ecosystem: Environmental > Aquatic > Non-marine Saline and Alkaline > Saline | place: Antarctica: Ace Lake... | reverse complement strand
TCCGGCTTCGCCGAGAAGGATATGAGGGCGAAAGCTAAGATCCTCCTCCCCGAAGCCGGAAAGACGAGCCGGCAGAGGCCGTACGATGCCACAAGAACCATGTAGCCGATGAGGGCCGTGTAGACGTGAAACACCCTGGTCAGCGAAAGTCCGGAAAACCTTGCCGTAACACCCATGAGGAGCATGAGGGGCCTGAAGTGGATTTTCTCCTGGGGCTCCGTCGTGTACTTCATGTCGAAGAGCAGATTCCCCTCGTACGCCTGGTAAGACCAGGTGAGATAAGAGTCCTGGTCCCAGGGCAGGCAGACCCAACCCCTCCACACCCACCCCTCGGGTGTGGAGTGGGCGCACACGATGAAGGGTATGAGGCCGACGGCAACAATCACCGCCGACCAGACAAGAACGAACGCTATTTCTCTGCGATTGCTCATGACCAGTGAATCAAATGGTTATTGGAATTTCAAATTTGCTTGTTTCTTGCATCTCGTTTCTTGTTTCGGTTCTTCTCCATTTAAGTTGGCAATGAAATCATGTTACATAACGTACCTTATTATGCATCAAGCAGATGAAAACAATTATGACATCCATCGTATCGTGTAACGATTGATTCAACTACTACCGTGAGCTTACAAATTATTCCCTCTCCCCTTTTAGGGGAGAGGGCAGGGTGAGGGGTAATACAACCATTCTATATATCCCCCCCTCACCCTTCCCTCTCCCCCCAAAAATTGGGGGGAGAGGGTATTGTTTATAACAGGTATTCCAGTGTTCACCTTCAACTGAATTGGAGAAGAACCCTTGTTTCTTGCATCCTGCATCTTATTCCCTTACTTCCTTACTTCCTTATTGTCTTATTTTCTTATTTTCTTATTTTTTCTTTAATTTCAAGCCTGTACACGTGAAGCTTGCCATTGCAGTAAGTTGCCGCACTTTTAATATCGAACCTCCGGCTCAGCAGCATCATCTGCCGGGGCCAGCCCCTCGCCGTAAATCCGTCCACGTAGACAGGCCTGCCCGAGGCGAGGAGCCGCTCGATCGCGTCAGGGTCCTCCTCCGCCACGATGAGGGGAAGGTCCCGCTTGCTGATATACTCGGCCTGCCGCGTCATGGGGATGTATGTTCTTTCAGTCCCTGAGACGGCGTAGTGCGTCACGTATACGCCATCCATGCTCGATATGATAGCGGCATCATTCTCCGCGACGCGGTTGACGGCCATAACGCTTTCGAACGGCTCGCGCGCAAACGGTGGATGCTTCGTGAGAAAACGGCCCGTAACGATAAAGTGGCCTACATCCAGCGCCAGAGGAACGATTAAAAGAAGCATGACCGTTCCTGCCACCTTCTTCCGCCACCCCTTCGCCGCAAGGAATCGCAACGACGATGTTATCCCGTATACCCCCGTAATAATTACAAGCGGCGCAATAAGAACAAGGAATTTCGCCATCTGGAAACAGTAGAGAAGGAGAAAAATACCGAGGGATGCAAATGTCGAGGCAAATAAAACGAGGTATGAGGCGTACCCGGTTATTCTCTTACGGATACCGATAACCAGGCAGATAATACCAACCGCGGCGAACGGCAGAAATCCCGGTAGGTACGGTCGAAGCCATGGGAGATACGGCAGAAAACCGGGGAGACAGAGATTGCCCGCCGGAATCCCTCCCCTCCCGATGAGGTAACGCCAATAATAGATGAGGTTCCCGGTGCCCATCCCATCCTCTGAACACCTCGTGTTCTCCAGCAGATAGCCGCCTGAAAGAGAATCGGAAAGCCGTCCATAGAACTCCGGGACCCAGTACTTATATCCTGTCGTGAAGAAGGAACCATAAGCGAGCTTGAAATAGAGAAAAATAGGTGCCGCCGCAACAGCAAATCCGAGAACCAGGCCGCCGAGCGCGTGAAGACAAGCTCTCTTCCTCATCAGGACGATTCCCAGGGCCACCGGAATAAACAGCAGCCCGCTCAGAAGCTGGACGGAAGCATTGAAACCGATTAGAAGCCCTATGCCGAGCCAGGGCAGTAACAAGCGGTCCGGCTCCGTTTTCACCAGGAGGCGCCATGAGAGAAGGAGAATCAGCAAGGCAAGTGCCGTCGTAGCCGACACGGCCACGATAACCTGGCTGAAGATGATACATACCGGAGACACTGTCACAAAAAACGCCGCGAGAAGGCCCTCCGGAGGACCGAAAACGGACCGGGCCAGAAGATATGAAAGAACGACAACGGCAACACCGAAAAAGAGGCTTGCGTAGACTGCCCTGTGAAGGACGGGACCGAAGACGGCCGTGAACGGAACAAGCAACAGCGGGTAACCGTATGGATATCGCGGGGGGTATGCCCTATCGTTGATCACGATGTGGCAGCCTCTCCCTTTCAAGAGGTTGTAGGAAAGGGTCGTGTACTCAACGGAATCGGGAGTTACCGGGAGGGCCGAGAGAAAGATCGGGTCGACGTATCTCAGGAAAACGGAGACGGCCAGTATGACGATTAGAAGAAACAGCTCCAGTTTCCTCTTCGCGTTCACCTGGAAGCACCCGCGTCCATCGCCGCCGGCCCGGGCATGCCGGCGGACAGGAAGAGCCTGCCCCTCACCGCCCTGAGCCCCGGCCTTTCCGGGTGCGCCCTGATCTGCGCGCTCAACTCGAAGATCTGCTGCAGCCTCGACGCCCTCTCCATGTCGCCCGCCTCGGCTGCTATTTTGATGAGGCTCTGGAGGACGTGCATGGAGAAGGGGCCGTCCGGATTATCGGAGAGAGAACAGACGAGATAGGGCTCCGCCTTGACGGTGTTGCCGCGAATCTCGTGGGCCCTGCCCCTCATGGCATAAGTTACCGAATCGTCCTTATTGCGGCAACATACGAGCTGGACAACCATTAAAAGAAAAAGCGCCAGGCAGAAGAAAAACAAAAATCTCTCGCCCGTTCCGAGGGGCGCCCGGGCCCCTGAGCCCAGGACGGGCGCCACGAAGAAAGCGATCAGGATTATGACCAGAGCACCCACGGGAACAAGGCCGGCCGCACCGGACAGGCCCGCGAGCGTGCCGAGATTGAGGGTCGCCCCGCCATCGAGGAGATACGGCAATGAGAAATCCATAACAGGATTGAACAGGAACTCGGACGGGCGGGGCTCCGCACACACCGCGATAAGGTTGAAAAGGATTGAGTAAACGGCAGTGACGGCAAACAGGACCGTGAACGGCCGGCCGCGTCTCCGCAGGAGGAACGCCACGGGGATAAGGAGAAACGGGAGGGCCGGCGTCATCATCCTGGGCCCGTAAGCCGACCCACCCTGCCAGGCCGCGTAGGAAGAAGTGAAGAGGAGGTAGAGAGCCGCAACCGCCAGACATAACCGGAAGAGCACCATTCGGTCGCGCTTCCCCCGCGCGTTGCGGTACATATAAAAGAAGCCGGGGATGGCCAGTATAAGGAAAGGCGAAATGTAAAAAAGACCCCGGAAAGAGCTGAAGAGGATCATGGAGAGAGCCTCCGGCGAGGGAAGGCCCACGCCCAGAAAGCCGTGGGCCTGCGTCGCCCTGGCCTCCGGGACGGCCACGTGTGCGTACCCCATGCTGAACGGGTTGTCGAAACAGATGTAATTGTAGCTTAGAACGGCGGCGAGACCGGGGAGAAGGCCGAGAAAAAAGAGGAAGCGCCTGCCTCTCATCTCCCGCCGGAATAGCAGGAAGAGAACAACGACGGCAATAATTACCGCGACCTGGTACTCCGAGGCAAAGGCGCAGCCCGCCAGCAAGCCGGCGTAAAAGGAGTGCTTCCTCCCTCCCGAAGAAGCCTTCATCAGGAGGATAAAAACGGAGAAGACGAGGACGGCCGCAAGCTGGTGGGCGAGGAATACGGTCGCGTAGGGAAACGCCATCGTCCCCAGGGCGTACGCCGCGACAAGGGCGCAGCGCTCACTCGACGAGAGACCGAACCGGCCGATAAACCGGTACAGGATAACGACGAAAGCCGCGGCCGGAAGAGAGATGATAAAAAGCCTGATGAAGTAGAGGTAAACCCAGGGGGACCACCCGCGCGACACAGCAAGGCCCGCCAGGCGAACCGCGCAGTACACGGGAAGAGAGAAGTATGAGATGCCCGGCGGCTTGTCGCAGAAGTAGCGCCCCCCGTAGTACGCCTTGTCATCGGTGAGGTGCTGATACTCATCGAGGACGAAGCTGCGGTCCTCGACCAGGCTCTTGACGAGCAGAAACCTGATGGCCACGTTGAAGCCGACCTGGTTCCAGGCCGTGGTGTGGACGAAGTACGCGTATATAAGGAAGACCAGAACGGCCAGAACAACGGCTCTGGAGTTACTCTCTCTCATAGAAAAGTATCAGTTCTCGCCCTGTTGGAAACGTGAACCCTGCTGCATTTAATGTATGGATACTTCGGATGGTTCTCTTTCACTTTATGTGGCTAACAGCCAATTACTTACCACGGAGCACACAGAGAAGACAAGAGGAAGAGGATCGGGAGCCCTATCGAGGACACTTTAACAGTGATATTCATGAAAAGTTACAATGGAATCCTTATGCTTATCATATGGGCTGGACGCTGGGCCTCGAAAATACGCTTACTTCACTCCGTGATCTCCGTGTTCTCTGTGGTTGTAAGCCCGGTCACTCTACCCACACGATATGGAATAGAACCTTTCAGCTTAATAGTATGAGAAAAAATCGCCGTTTTGAAGCTCAATCTGACTGCTCGGCCGGCAATTTTATGAAAAGGGCGGCGCCGCGATCGTCGAGCGGCATCCGGTAAACCAGGCGGGACTCCTTCATGAGCCGCGGAAGGACATCCGGAAAAACCCTTTTGTAGAACTCGAGTTCGCGGCCATCGACCACAAGGCAGTCGATGCCGTACCGGGCGAACGGGTCCCCCCTGGAGTAATCCGCAAGCTGATGGATCCATACGAGACGGTTTTTGATTCCCATGCCCGCGCTCATTGCCGGCCCTCCGCTTATGACGGCGGCCCCGGGTATCCTTTCACGGATTTCACGGGCCAGGGAGGGCCACATCGACCGCGGATGGAGCCAGGTCCAACCGAGGTTGTACGCGCTCCACAGGAGCGAGGCTGCAACCAGGAGCGAGGTGCACGTCATGACGCCCTTCCGCCAGCGCGGGGGGTAGAGAGCCGTTAAAACTCCCCCACCACGCTCACCTGTACCGGATTTCCCGAAAAGGGGAACAACCGCCAGTATCACCATGGGGACGAGCAGGGAGAGGAAATACCTCAGCGGACGCCATGAAAAAACTGAGAGGCAGGCAAAATTCGCCGCAAGCCACAGGAGAGCGTAAAGCTCCACGGCCCCGATGCGCTTCCTCCTGGCTGCCGCCAGCACAACGATGAGCAAGCCGATGAGGGCCGCGGCGCCCAGGAGGGGGACCATTCCGAAGAAGGGATTTCGGAACATGGCTGCCGCGTTTATCAACGCCCCGGCAGCGGACACAGGCGCGCGCTCCTCGATTTTTATCCTGTTGTGAAGGTCTATAAATCCCCTGTTCGGGAGATACCACGTGAAGAACCATACAGAGATAACGGAAAGCTGGCCGGCCAGAAGGAGGGAGAACCTCCTGAGCTTTCCCCTTGCCCGGCCGCCCGGAAAAAGCGCCGCGTAGGGCACGATGAAATAAAAGCCGGCGAGGTTCTTGGTAATGAAGGCGAGGGAGCAGCACACGCCGCACAGAAAGAGAAACGTCCCCCTGCCCCCGCCACGCAGGAAGAAGTACATGGCCAGCGCCATGAACATGATCATGGCCGGCTCCATCAAAGCCATCTTGCCGAAAGCCACGTAGACGTAATTGACCGACAGGAGAAGCCCGGCCAGAAGCGCCGCCTTTATCCCGGCGCTATTCTTCAGGCAGGCGAAGACGAGCCAGATCGTAACCAGGCTTGCCGCGACCGAGACAAGCCTCGCCTGGACGAAGCCCACGCCGAACAGCGAAAAGCTCAGGTAGACGAAATAGTTGAAGATGGGGCTGATATACATGTTGTTCCAATCGTCCAGGACCCACTCGCCGAAGAGAACTTGATTGCGGGCGTTATGAACGTATATCCCCTCATCAGCACATGGGCTGATATAAAGCGGCATGTCAGCTGAAAGCTGGAAGAGGCGCACGACGAGGGCAAGAAGGAGAACCAACCGGAATACCTGAAACCTCTTGAATTTATTCATTACGCAAACTCCATGACCGCCGTCACCGCACGCGAAGTGTCCTGAAGACGTCCCCCCAGTTGCCGGGCTCGATAACAAATGAAAGAGCTATTAGTATAGCAAGCAGAGCAAGGATGAGGAGCTTGCTCTCCCGACCGGCTTGAGCTTCCTCACCGGGCGGCAATGCGAAACCACCGGGCTTCCTGCCCCCTCCCCGCCAATAGATAACGGCAAGGACAACCAGGGACAAAACAGAGATGAAGAGGCCGAATCGAAAAGACGCCGGACTATAGAAGAAGCGGACCCGGTGCCGCCCCTTTTCCAGGTAGACCGCTCTAACGAGATAGTTGGCCCGATATATCCTGACCTCCTCGCCGTTGTCCTCTGCACGCCAGCCCGGGTAATAGCTATCCGAGAGGACGAGGAAACCGTTATAGGGCATCTCGACTTCTACGATGACCTCGTGATCGGAATACGAGGTTATACCGGTGCTAGCCCCTGCCCCGCGGCCGTCAGGTCCCCGGAGCTGGAAATCCCCCGGGACAGCGTCCTCTATTACAACGGACAGGCGGGCGTTAAAGCTGTCCGCAGTCACCAAACCGAAAGCCTCCTCCTCAGAGTAGGCAAAGACGGCATCCGGGACGACATAAGCCCTGTCCAGGGCCCTTGTATTCCGATAGACAAACGGTCCCCCGTCATAGGCAAGTTCCAGACCGTCTGCCGGGAGCCTGCGCCAGGTGAATATATACCGGCCGTTCAGCATGTCTATGAAGCCCCGGGGGAAACCGGAGATCGCCCTGCTCATCCTGCGGGTGACAAGAGGCCCTCCCCCCCGTATGGACGGCACCCCGTAAAGCATCTGCGTGTCGTACGGCAGCGTGCGGAGCGACATAAAGTACGGCTCCTCCGTGTTGAGCCAGCCCGGCGCGCCGTAGGAGAAACTCTCGGATATATCGTCGCTGTAAATTCGAAAGATGGACCTATCCTCATCCAGGGGGGCAACCGTCGGGGGCGCGCCGGCAAAAAGGGACGGCTCGACGAGGGCGACGCGGGAACGCGAGAAAATAAAGAGGTCAGCCGATACAACGAGGAGGGAAACGGCGGCAAGGATAGCCCGGTTCGCGGATCGATACCTGGCCGCAAGAATTATGGAGAAGCCCACCGCGAGGAAAACGACGGCCCTCCGCACGCCGGAGGCGATGAGGAGCCTGAGACGCTCCAGGCGCTCGGGCCACCCGGGCAGGAGCCGGGACGGGTCCATGGACGAAATTTTCTCGAAGACAGCGTCATATGAAACATAATAAACTGCCGCCGTGAAGACAATGACCGCACACGTACCCACGGCAAGCGGCAACAGCCTGAGCCTCTTCTCCCCGAAGAGACGCCCGGCGCCGCAGGCGATCAATACGGACGACGAGAAACAGAACAGTATATCGAACTTGCACGGCAGCCTCATCCGGTCGAAATAAGGAATGCAGCCCAAGACATGGTAGAAGGGGGTGTACTTTCCAAGCATCAAAACGATCGAGGTTATCCAGAGGGCGAACCACGCCATTTCGCGCCGTCTCCCGCCGTTCGTCAGCGCGATGATAAGCAACAGCAGCGGCAGTATCCCCAGGTATACGTCCATCTCGTAATAGGGAAAGGCCGGGGGAAACCAGATGGTGTCGGTGCCCCGGTTGCCGAAGAGATCGGGCAGCACCAGGTCGGCAAAGAAGGCTGGCGAAAAGGAACCGAAGGTTAGAAAATCGCAGGGAAAACCACCGGTCCTCGTGGATTGGCCGGTCAGCTCCGCCATGGGAAGGATCTGCACGGCCCCCAGGCCGGCGCCCAGCAGGACAATCAGTAACAGAACGATAAGGCTGGCGGCCAGCCCCCTGTATCCGCGGGAAAAGAGTCCCCGGTAAAGGAGGTAAAAAAAGAGCCCCGCCAGGCTCACCATGCACGCATTGGGATGCCCGGCGAAAATCATCACGGCCAGAACACACGCGCCGATACAGGCGGGCCGGAGACCCCCTCCCCCGGCGGCCTTTTCGGCGAAAAGGAACAGAAGGGGGAGCCATATGAAGACGTTGACCCATGCAGTGTGAAACGAGTGGCAGAGAAAGAACCCGCTGTAAGCGAACGTTATTCCGCCGATAAGAGCGGGGAATATGGAAACCTTGCTCCTGAGGTAGGCGTACATGAAGCATGAGCCGAGGAAAAAGTTGAGAACCATCGAGATGTTGAAAGCTTTCCACGCGGCGAGAAGCGGGAAGAGAAGCAGGTTGGGCGGATACAGGAAACCTCCCTGCCCTTCGGCGAAGACGGGAAAGCCACAGGCCTTCTGCGGGCACCAGAGGGGAAAAACTCCCCGGAGGAGCCTTTCGCCGAGGTACTGCCTCATGGGAAGGTTGAAACCAACGATGTCGAAGTAGTAGAACGCCTTCCTGAACAGGGCCGCCTCCCGGAAAAAAACGAAGGAAACAAGAAGGAGAAAAAGCACCGGAGCGCTTTTTTTGATCACACGCATGAGCAAAAGGTTACCAACAAATACTTGAATCCGCCATGCTATAATGTGTGGTCTTTACCCGTTTTTCATTTGAGAATGGACGCTTTTATTTTAATGGAACATTCAATACCTGTTCCCGTACGATAAACAGGCATGAACAACTCCTGCAAAAAGGGGGCCGCCGCCGGACTCATACCCACCGGACTGGCACTGGTGACAGCCGGGATCTGCTTATATGGCATCTACGATTCCGCCCGGCTCGCGTGGATGTGCGACGATGCCTTCATCTCCTTCCGGTACGCGAAGAACCTGGTCGGCGGCCTCGGCCTCGTCTACAATGCCGGCGAGTACGTTGACGGCTACACAAACTTCCTCTGGACGATTATCATCGCCCTGGGCCTGAAATTCGATATCGACCCCGTGAAGCTGTCCCGGATCCTGGGAATCGCATCGTACGCCCTCACCATCCTGACGTTTCTCATACTGACCCGCTGGATAGCACGCAGGGACGGGGCCACCCGCCTTTACTTCCCCCTTACGGCTCTCTGTCTCTCCCTACACCACGACCTGCACGTTTACGCCACGAGCGGCCTGGAGACCTCCTTTTTCATCCTTCTCATCAGTGCGGGGTTCTGGACCGCCCTAGCGGCTAAAGGGAAGGCGTCCTTCCTCCTTGCCGGGCTGATACTGACCCTGTCGATACTCACCAGGCCGGAGGGAGCGATCTTCTACACCATGGCGTTGTTCTACCTGCTGATGGTTTCAAAGGGAAGGAGGGCGAACATCCTGTTTTATCTCCTCCCATTCATACTCATATACGTCCCCTACTGGATCTGGCATCTCCTGTATTACGGTTACCCCTTCCCCAACACCTACTACGCCAAGTCGGCCTACCTCCCCTACTACAGCCAGGGCCTCCGCTACCTCGGGCTGTACTTCAAGACGTACTACGTTCTGCTCACCGTCCCGCTCTTCCTCATTGCATACGCGGTGAAGCTCGCGTTGCGCCCACCCGGCGGCCGGGCCATCCTGAACCTGCTGAAGAACGCGTTCGCCACCGAAAAATTTTCACGGAGAGCCATCCTGCTTTCGGTCCTCTTCGCTGTCCCCTCCCTCTTCTACGTGCTCCGTGTGGGGGGAGACTTCATGTTCGCCCGCTTCCTCCTCCCCGCCACGCCGTTTTTATTCCTGCTCATCGAGTGCACCGTTAACGAGCTCTTAAGCGGGAAAACGAGGATTGCCGTCATGGTGATAATAATGGGCCTGACCCTGGCCCGCTGGAACCAGTTCGACCCGGTCCATAAAAAGGGCATCGACGGCATAACCTACGAACCCTACTTCTACCCGAAGGGGATTGTCGAAGAGACGAGGGAGATGGGCGATAGGATGAAGGAGTATTTCAAGGACATGCCGATCGTAGTGGGATACTTCCGCTGCATGCTCGTCTACTACGCGGAATTCCCGGTTGCCATCGAGATAGCGACAGGATTGACCGACAGGCACATAGCCCATCAGGAGATTGACGAGCGGGCGAGGCCCGGCCATGAAAAACCCGCCCCCGACGACTACCTGAGGAAGAGGAGGATGAACTTCACCTTCTGCAGCGTCATGGACACGGTCCCGTTCCTGAGCAACTACGACATAATGAGCGTCCGCGGCATGGGAGGGAGCATTTTTATATACGACAACGACATCATGGAGAAGCTGCGCGGGCACAGGGACATCCAGTTCGTCCACTTCCCCTCTTTCCTGGATAACTACATCAGGAACATGGGCTCAATGCCGAGAGAGAAGGTCCACGCCGACTACTGGAAGTTCAAGCTATACTATTTCGACTACAACGACGACCCGGAACGAGAGAGGCCGTTCAGAAAGTTCCTCGCCCTTGGCACATCCGATTGAATTCATTTGTGAAAAACGAAGATCGACACCGCGAAGATCACAAGCATGAAACTAACCTAACTCATACAACTCATACAACTCATTTAACTCATTCTGGTTTGATATGAAGAGATACGCGCTACCGATACTCGGCCTTTTCATAGTATTGCTGGTCATGAACTTGCTCCGCGTACCGGGGGCGTTGCCGACGCTCCTCTTCTTCTTCATGAACGGCATTGTGCTCGCCACGGCATTCCGTATCACCCGAAGATATTACGCCTACCTTGGCCGGAGGACGGTTATTCCCGCCGTATTTCTCTTCTACATAGCCGAGATCGTTCTCGTCGAGAACGTGCTGGGCATGCTGGGGATTCTAAATCTCGCGGCGGTCATTATAGCAACCTCGGCACTGCTCATCGTGGCCGGCAGTCTCACCAGGGGGCCGGCCCCAAAGGCCTCTCCTGTCGCCGGGTGGCGGTTACCCGGGCTCAACCTGCTGACAATATTTCTCTGGATAGCGGCACTGATATTCCTGGCGGCGCTGGCCGCCCAGGCCCTCGTCACGCCGCCCCACGGCTGGGACAGCTACACTTACCACATCCACTTTCCCATCTCATGGATGAAGGGAGGGGGAATATCAATCATACCAGCACCCTTCGGCGATCCCTCCGTAGCCTACTCTCAATGTAACGGGGAGCTCTTCTTCCTCTGGCTGATACTCCCCTTCCGCGAGGACTTCCTCGCCAACCTGGGGCAGCTCCCCTTCCTCCTTATCGGTGCACTTGGCCTTTACGGGATAGCCCGGAGAATGGGCATCGGCAGGGACGCGTCCTCATGGTCCTGCCTCATCTTCATCTTCACGCCGGCGGTTGTCGCACAGGCCGCTCATGCCTACGTCGATATCATGTTCGCGGCTCTCTTCATCCTCTCCCTGGAATTCCTCATCCTCTACCGGAGGGACGGGAAGAGAAGCACCCTGTTTATCCTGGCAATCAGCCTGGGCCTCTTTTACGGGACGAAAAGCCTCGCCCTCTCTTACGGTCTCTTAATCCTCGTCCCCCTTGCAATCGTCTTCCTCCTGCGCCGGCAGCGGATAATCCGCAAGGCGGCCATCCTCGCGGCCGGCCTTTGTGCGCTTGGAGGCTTCTGGTATATAAGGAACTTCCTCGTTACGGGAAATCCTCTCTATCCTCTGACCGTTGAAGTATTCAGCGGCACGCTCTTCCCGGGGATGTTCGACAGGGAGGCCCTGCTGCGCGGCTATCCCCATATCACGACCCTCGCCGCCGCTGCGGCGGCCATCAGGATGATACTGGGTATTCCCCTGGCCTGCCTCGTCCTCTGCTCCATTCCGCCTTGCGCCGTGGCGCTCATCATGAAAAAAAGAGCCCCTCGAGCCTCCCTCTATATCCTCGCCCTGCCTTTCCTCGCCATCATCATCTTCGGTCTCCTGACGCCCGCTCACACCCCCGAGCGATTCCTGCTCATATCCGTCCCGTTCTTCGCCCTTTACCCGGCCTACGCGGCGACAATCAACAGGCCGTTGAAATGGATACTGGCCTGTGCCGTTACGGTCTGCCTCGTCCTCACCGTCCGGCAGAACCCTTATCTCACCGGCATGGTCAAGTTCGTCTGCGTCACGGCGCTCGGACTCGGCGAGGGGGGAATACCGCCCGCGCGCCGCGCAATCGCGTGCGCCCTCGCAAGCGCAATTCTCTTACCGGCCTGTTTCTTATTCCCTCTGCGGGGGCTATGGAGAAGGGCCTGCGCGCTCTGCGCCTTAACCGCTGCAGCCCTCTCCCTCTCCGCCGCATCCGCGTATTTCTCCACGGATTCTTACAAGTACGCTTACAGGCCCAGCAGCCCCCATACCTCCATCGCCGGTTTCGCCCTAGACGACTCTTTCAAGTACATGCCCAACCCGAACATGCTTGAGCACGCGTGGCTGTGGATGGACAGGGAGACGCGGGGCGGTAATATCGCGTGGGCGGGGCTGAACATCCCGGGCGCGCTGTACGGCACGGGGTTGAAGAACAACGTCACTTACGTCAGCATAACCCCCCACCCGGATTGGAAGGAGCACGATTACGACAGGGAACTCAGGGGTGGAAAAGGCTACCGGCCGCCGGGAACGTTAAAACCAGCCTACTACAGGAGGGAAGCCGATTACCCGGCGTGGCTTGATAACCTGCGAAAAAATGACATCGATTACCTGTTCGTCACGAACCTCAGTCCCCAGGAACGCCGGTACCTCCGTCGCAACAGGGAGGGCTTCCCCATTGAGGAGATCTGGGCCCGCCGCCACCCCGATGTTTTCGCGCTAATCTACTCAAGCCCGCCGAACAGAAACCCCGCGGACGAAACCCGGGTAAAAATCTACCGCGTAGGCCCGGCTGCTCCGTAGAAATAGTGTGGTCTTACATCCAGCCGTAGTCCCCGTACGTTCCGAAGGAGGTGCTATCGTCCCGGGCGTATCCCGCGGGGAGATCCGACGATACAGGCTGGAAATTGACCCTTCGGGGGAAGAGCCATGGGGTCCGGGTCGGCGTGATCGTAGGCGTCGGGGTTATCGTAGGCGTTGGAGTGATCGTCGGCGTATGCGTAACCGTAGGGGTTTCCGTGGAAGTAGGCGTCATTGTCGGCGTTGGTGTGGGTCTTGTGGCGGCATCGTAGAGGGCCTGACTGAGGTCTCCCGTCGTCCCCTCCCCCCCCACTTGCCAGACCATCACGCCGGACAGGCCGAGGCTCTTGTACTCGGCGATCTTGGCGTCGATGGCCTCTTCATCGTTCACCCAGTAACCGCCCGTCGGGTGCTGTTTCTCCAGGTAATCGGAATGCAGAGCGATAGCGGGCCAGTCGGCAGCGCCGCGCACGCTGGTCCAGGTATCGCGGTTCGAGGCGTAGAACGGAATGCCTCCGGTAATTTTGGAGCGGTCATACCCCTTGCCGTCAAGGTACTCGAACGCTCCATACACGGAACGCTCCACAGGGCCCTCGCTGTAATAGAGCCACTGCTGCGTCCCCGGAGCCCGGAAGGGCCCGTTGGGCTGCGTGTCGCTCGACATGAAGTCGTAACTCATGTGATGGGCGAGGTCGATGAGACCCGAGTTGACCACATCGGCGGACGGGCTCACCGGAAGGAAATAGAGCGGCGCCAGGGTGACCGTCACCACCTTGCCCGGATCGAGGTCCTTGACCGCCTGGGCGAGGTCAAGGGTCAGGCCGTCCACCTGGGCGCGCTGGGCCTGAGTTATCGAACCCATCAGCCACCACCCCTCGAAGTTGATATCGACCCCGTCGTACTCCACGTCCGGGTAATCGGGTATGACCGTCAGGAAGGTGGTCACGTTGTCGATAAAATCCTGTTTGGCCGCGGGATCGCCGGAAATATCGATATAGACCTGATACGAGACCGTGGACCCGCCTATGGAGACGAGGACCTTCGAACCGGCCGCCTGCGCGTCGGGAAAGACCCAGGCGCCGAAGGAATCGGCGGCGTCAACCGCGTCTATCGTACCGTCACTGGCGGGGATCAGGAAGGTGGCGATAATATGCGTGTAGGTCCTGTCGAATAACCGGGGGTAATTCTTCCACGGCTGTCCCACGCTGTAGTTAATATAACCGATGCGTGAGAACTCGGCCCGGGCGGAACCGGGGGCGTGGAAAAAGAGGGTTAGAAGAAGAGCTATGGAGAACGTCCCAAAGGGGCCGTACCCTGCGCTGGAGACACTACCCTTTTTCATCTTTCGATTACCCTCGACAAATGCCGATATATTTATACCACATTTACACATAAATATCAATAGATTGTGGAATCAATAACGTGGGAAATATTGCTTTTCCGCGACAGGAGGATTTAGCCTATTCCTCTTTATTGACACATGGAGGCCTTATAAGTGTTAGGCTGCGCACCTATATTTCACCTAGCACGATCCCCGGCTGTTGTAAGTAGCCTTGCACTTTTGCAAAGAATCTCCCCATGTGTATTCCATCCATTAGTGCATGATGTGCTTGCACACTCAACGGCATCTTCAAGAACTTGCCCTCTTCGAAGAACTTCCCCCACGCAAACCGTGGCAAAGAATCCGCTGGATGCAAATGGAGCGGATGCATAAAGCTTGTGAACGACACCCAAGGGATCGCAGTCATGAACAACAAGTCATCTCGTTCCGGATCGTATTCCAGCGTCGGATGCTCTTGCACGCAGGCGATCTTGTCTGCAGCTCTCGCTGCAAACTCCGAGAAATCCTCAACATAGTCAATCTTACAGAAGCTGAACAAATCCTCATTAGTTAAAATAGTTGTAGATGGGTGTACGATCTCGTGCTCTACCACCTCTCCCTGCCGAATGCGATACCGGAACTCAGGAATTGCGTTCGCTGCTCGTGCAAGTATGTACACTGTGGCCACGGTAAACGAAATGCCACGCTGCTTGACAACATGATAGAATGCTGTCATGTCTACATTTACACACATGCTGAAGTGTGGATAGTCCCAAGTGCTAAAAACCTTGAAAAGCTCGCGTCGTGGCCAAGTCCCCAGGTGAATATGCCGCATACTTCACCTCCAGATTGATATGTGAATATCTTCGGATGCCGTATCGTTCTTGCGCAGCCTAACGGCGAGTTGAGCGGAACCCACAACTTGGGGTGAAAGATGGAGAGTCTTCACCTTGTTTTTATTGGATGGTCGCTCAGCGCTTGTTTACTTAGATAATACTGTATCCTTCCCTGTGCCTCCATCCCGTTTCCCCGGGTCGGACCTGCGAAGTTGTTGAATCCTAATGATCTAAGTTCCAGTATTTACCCTGGGCACAAATACTAACTTTCATTAGAAATATTAGATGATACATTAATTATTAAAGTGCCACCTTATGAAGGAGTTCAGATATAAAGGTCTGGTATTTTATTCCAAGTTTCTTCGCCTTGCGTTTAATGCTCTCTAAGTCCTGACTATTCACGCGAATATTCAACACAGCATCTTTCTTTCGCCTGGCTATTACCTTGGAAATCTCTTCTAGCTCCTTTTTGTCAACGTCGACGAATTCTCCGCTTAACAATACTTTCTCTATCTCTTTCTCCTGCTTTGTTAATTTAATATTTCTGCTCATCTTTTCCTCCTCTTCAGATACTCCTTTGTATATTTCCTGCTCGGGAATAATGTCTTTAGAAAAATATAGTCCTTCTCGAAAACGTATGGGACCACCCAAATGTACCTTTTGTACTCAAATAACATAATATACTGATTCTTTTTCGAGGGATGCTTTTTAACGCCAATCAACTTTCCCCTAATGATATCTTCAAAGGACACACCCCTTGTTCTTTTTAACCGCTCACTTTTAAGCAAACTCCATTTTATTTCTTTCATTATAGCCTTATTATAGCGTAAGACAAATGTATATACAATAGAATTTTAATACTACGTCATCTAACGGCGAGTTGAGCGGAACCCCAACCAAGGGGGCGAAGCCCCGACCTTCGATCAGGGTTTCCGCTCGAACGCTTTCGGGGTAAGTTGCAACATCTGGTTAAGCTTTTTAGCCTGTGGTTAAATACAATACTTAGAACTTATTTCCTTTCCTTTTTGCTTTTTGTTCATGCTTTTTTGACTTTTGCTTCTGGCGTTTGTCCTTATCCTTCTTGCCTTTGTCTCCCATTGCATACCTCCTTTTTAGCTGTTTTTGTATGTGCGGGGGGCGCTTACCAGGAGCGCCGCCCTCTATCTCGTCTCCCGGTTCCTCGGTTCCCCGGGCCGGACCTGCGAAGTTGTTGAATTCTAAACTTTTTTCATCTTCAATTAGTTACGTAGGTACAACCCTGATTACCTGCCTTCCTCGCGGGTGATCGATAGAGCGCTTACCAGAGGAGCGGGTCGTAGCCTTTCCCTTTTTCGATTTTCATCTCGAGGGGGCTTTCTTCTCCCTCCCTCGTGACTTTCAGCGTTACCTCATATCCCGGAGAGCGCAGTATATAAATAGCATGCAAAGGGGCGATGACATCCTCGCCGTTGATCGCGACGAGGTGGTCTCCCGGCCTGAGACCGCCCTGCTGCACAGCGCTGCCCTCGTAGACCTTCTTAATGAGAACCTTCTTGTCTTCCTTGTCCGGCTCCATGGAGAAGCCCAACCCACTCATGCGCCATTCATCGGGGGAGAGCTCATCCGGATCGGTTTCGAGGTTGATTTCCAGTGCCTGGGCGGAGGGGTTGTCGCCCGGCGGCAGATGCTCCATTTGATAGTGGGAGTAACCCCGCTTGTTGGTGAGCAGCGACCAGTCACCTTTCCCGAGACCGCTGACTCTGAACTTTCCCACGCTGCTCGTCCAATCGTACCCCAGAATTCGATCCTCGAGATTCTGGGGCGGTTGTTCGGGGTCCAGGACATAAACCTTCACCCTTTCGACCGGTTTGCCGGTATCTTTCGCGCGGACCGTTCCGCCCACGGTATAGCCTTTCTTCAGGGCGATGACGAGCGGTTTGAATTTCTTCTTGGGGGGGATGGTCAGGGGGCCTGCTTTCGCCGAGGCGTAACCGTCAGCCTCAACGGCGACTTTGTATTTTCCCTCTTCTAGGTGCTCAACTACGAACTCGCCCCCGGCTTCATAGCTAACCAGGGGGCGGGGGAAGGAAACCCGCTTCCACTCTCCCGGGCTTGCTTTCTTCTCCATCCTGATCTCGTAATCCTTGACCGGTTCATTCGTGTCGGCGGAGAGAACCCTGCCCGACAGCTTCTGCCCCTTTTTCAGAGTTATGGGGAGGGGTTTGTCATCCGGATATACATTCTTCTTACGAACGTCGCAGAAATCGGGGTGGCGCACCCATAATTTATACGACCCCTGCGCCAGATTTCCGTATTCAAAGTAGCCTGTCGTGTCCGTTTTGAGGCGGCTTTTCCATATCGCATAACCCGGCGCGGTCTCCCCGGTACAGTGGACCCGTGCTTTCGCCACGGGCCGTCCGCGCTCGTCTTTGACGTAACCGTATATCTTTGCGCCGGGATTCAAGACAAAATCATAGCCGTGTTCCGGCGAGCCGGGGCCGCAGGCTATGAACTGGGATTCCCGGGAAAATCCTTCCATGGAAGCCACGAGCGTGTTTTGCCCGAGAGAAACATGTTCGAGCTGGTAACCGCCCTCTTCGTCCGTGGACGCTTCCGCTATCGGCCGCCAGATTTTATTCCTCTCGAAGGTCCTTCTTCCGCTGAAGAGAGAAATGGTCGCGCCTTTGAGGGGCTGCAGGAGCTGGTCCTTTACCACGCCGGCGATCGCCATGCCTCTTTCCAGCGTGATCGTAACCTCGTACTCTGCCGTATGGTCTTCGGTAAGTATGGGCTGGCCCTGGGACCACGCGTGGTCCTCGTCCCTGGCCAGCACGATGACCTTGGGGAATCGGTTTATCTGGAAGGCGAACTCGCCGTCATCATCTGAGTGGGTAAGGGGAAACATGGAGGGCTGCCTCCCGCGTTCATCATCTTTTTTTCTGAACGTGATAACATCGATCCGGGCACGCGGGGCAGGGGAGCCGCTTTCCGTGACCACTCTGCCGCTTATTGTTATTTTGGGCGGAAGCTCGACGGTAAAATCGACATCCCGTTTGCCCTCTCCGGGTTCGAGCTCGACTTTCTGTTCTATTTTGCTCCTGTCCCTCCCCGAGCCAACATTCGGGACGACGGTGTAGAGCCCCGGGTAGAGCCGTGAAATAGAGTATTCACCGTCGTCACCGGTTTTATCATGTCTCCATATGTTCTTTTTTTTGTCTTTTGCGGAAACGGATACGCCCGCGAGGGGGGCACCGTCGGCTGAGGAAGACACCCTTCCCGAGATCGATAAACCCGGATAGAGAACGAAATCAATTCCCTCGAGCTCCTGGCCGATTTTCAATTTGACTTTCTTAACCTTCGTCGAGGTAAGGGACTCGGTCTCGGCCGAGAGACTGATCTTTCCAGGCTCCACCGCTTCCAGTCGATAGCGGCCGCTTTCGTCGAGCTCGACGTTCTTGCTGCCGCTTCTCCGTGCTCTCTTGATCCGTATTCTGACCCGCTCGCCGGGGACGGTACCCTCGGTGGTAAGGATGGCGCCGGAGAGCGCACATCCTCTCTCCAGGACCACCTTGAGATCGGTCGTGCCGGCAGGGATTTTCTGCAGCTCTTTCTTCAAGAATCCCTCTTTACGGAAGTCGATGTTGTACACTCCCGCCTCAAGCCCGTCGCACTGGAACCTTCCCTCTTTGTCGGAATCGTGCTTGTAGATGTAATCTCGAAAGAAGAAGCCCTTCTTGGAGATATAAAAGCTTACGAAGGTGTCCGGAATCGGCTGTCCCTCCTCGTCAACTACCTGCCCGGAGATCGGTTGCTCTCCCTGTGGGAGACTTATCTCAACCTGTTTTTCATCACCATCGATAAGAACAATGTCCGTCAGCTTGCCCGGAATGTAGCCATCCGCCTGGACTTTAAGCACATACGTGCCGGGTTTCAGACCCTCGATTGTGACCGAGCCATCGGCGGGCGTGGGTCCTTTGTCCTCCCCACTGGAGCTTCCTGTCCAGCATCCCGTATGGTCCATCGTCTTCTTGAATGAATAGAGCGTTATTTTCGCGCCCTCGATTGGTGCGCCGTCTTCATCGCTGACCGTGATGACCAGCGAGGCCGAGCCTCCTTCGTCCGCTTCTTCCTCCGCGAATGCGGCATCCGGCGAGTGCAAGGAGATAATGACGAGGAGACTCAGAAAGATAGAGATGTACAATTTACAGTGGTAAATCCCCTCTTGTGCAAACGATTGCAGTATCTTCATGCGCGTTTCCTCCCAGTGGTACGGAGCAGCTTCTCACCCCGTGATAGTATTCCTGTATGGAGTACGTTTCCGTAAAATTATTGTTCGCCGATCCCGGGTTTTTTTCGGTGGGACCCGTTCCCCGTTTCCCCGGGCCTGTGCAAGTTGTAGAATTCTAATGATCTAAGTTCCAAGCACTTACCCTGGGCCACCTCGTAGGTGGAACATGGTTGCAGCCAGCTACGTTTGAGAAATCAAGTCAGGACATTCTTTGCTTTTCCGGTGTCGTCGTGGAATCAATAACGTGGGAAATATTGTTTTTCCGCGACAAGGTGAGCTTTGCCTGTTTTTCTTTATTGACACTTGGAGGCTTTATAAGTGTTAAGCCAGTTCTTGAGAAGTTACGCATATATAAGGCGACCTTTGGGCTGAGGAATTGACCTTTCTTCTTCTTTTGCTATCTCGATCCACTCTTCGATAATCTTTTCTGCATTCGCAAGAGCTTCTTGATAGGTCTTGCCATCAGCCATACAACCGGGCAGTTCTGGTACCTCTGCCAGGAAGGCATCGTCTTCTTTGCTCCAGAAAATGATAATTTCGTACTTTCTATCCATCTTCACTCTCCTAATGTAAGTCCGTAACGCAGGATCACATTCCGAACCTGCTTGACTTGGTAAGACTTTGCTTTCGTCCCCTTGGGCTGAAGATTTAGAATCTCCTCAATTCCAGCTTTCGTGAATATGTGATGGTCTCCCTTGATTCTCTCTCTAAATCCAAGACGTTTCATCAACTGACAGAGTTCCGAGAAAGGAATGTTCGCGTCCGATTGACGTAACAGGATAAACCGATGCAATTTTTCATATTTATCCATAAATAAAGGATAGCATATCAATACATCGATGCCAGCAGAATAACCATCATATTTTCTGGCCCGAACGTCCGGGTTCACTTGCCGGCGCATTAGCGACGGTCAAGTGAAACCCGTGGTTCGGTGCTGTTCTCAGTCATGGTCGATCCAGTGTCGGGTAACGATCTTGCTCGCATCCAGCTCCAGCACTAACCAATCGTAGTCCAGAGCGTGAGGGCCAAGCATGTATTCGATATTGCTTGGTCCAAATAAAGCGGGTTTGATGAGGTAGGGGGATTTTATTAAGGGAGCGCTGGGCGGATTTTTCGATGAGGAGTGTATATTTCAGGAGATCTTGCCTTCACGGATCTCTTTTACTGCGTCCTCAAAAGGCACGGGTTCAGAGGGAGAGGCCTTCGCCTCGTCGTAGGCCTTGATATTGGCAAGTCATTATTTTAATCGGCGAGCGAGCCGACGGAATTTCCGCCGGTGAAGAACCACGGGCGGCATTCATTTTTCACACACATAGACCGTCAAGAAACCTTCGCTCTCCTTCTTGACAATCTTCAGCCCATTGCGCTCCATCATTCCCTCAAGTATCCAGTCCAATGTTGAATATTCTTTCCTGATGTGCTGGATCGTCCTCCGGGCCATCTCATCCCCAGCTCTTGCCCTCATGCCTTCTACCGCCTGTGCGAAGAAAGAATCGTAGTTATCGATGTCGGATGGAAAGATCACGTCTCTCAAGTAAAACCGACCATTCGGGAGGAGCTTTTTCGAGACTACTTTAAATGCCATCGACTTCCAAAAATCGGGAAGGTGGTGGAGGGCCAACTGCGAGACTATGCCGTTGACGCCGCACTCCGGCTGAAAACCGGAAAGAAATCCTCCGACTTCAAAGACTACGTTGTTGACCCGACGCTCTTCCTTTTTCCTGCGGGCATACGCAAGCATAGCCCTGGAGATATCCGTTGCATAGATCCGCCTGCATCGGGAGGCAAGCGCAAGGCTGCACTCCCCCGTACCGGTTCCGATCTCCCATACTGTCGAATCCGGAGAGAGCGCAAGGTCCTCCGCTATCTCCTCCGCTTCTGCGGCCACATTCCTGAGCTTACCCATCCGCTCATCATATTCCTCGACCTCTTTCGGATCATGGAAGTCCACGTTGAGTGTAACCGTTTCGTTATAATACCAAGGGTATGTCATGGCTCTCTATCGTATATCAATATTGGGTGCCGCGGCTATGCGCATGCTTAACGGCACAAAGGCTCCATGGGCGCAGCCCAACGACAGCCTGGATTCAGGGAAGGGCAACTCAAGCCACAATCCCCTTATTCCCATCACTTACCAGTTCCACCTACGAGGTGGAACTGGCTCTTTCTTTAAAAGGCCCTTTTTGCCTATGAAATTGACCGCAACCTCCACAGGCCTTTAAATATACATTTCTTCTTTACCTTCAATTAGTTACGCTGGTCCGACCCCACTTTCATCACACCCTAGAGCTTCAGCGATGGATTATATCAAGCTCTGTATACTTCTTTGCGATGTCTCACACGAAAGATGGTTATCGTGGACTGACGCCTAAAGACGGTGTAAATAACCCGATAGTCTCCGACACGAATGCGGTAGGAATGCTCGCCACTTCTTAGTTTGCGAGCACCTGAAGGGAAAGGATTGGAGGAAAGAGCTTCAACTGCTTTTGTTAATCGAGGAATTAGGGGCCGATCGATCTTCCTGAGTTCTTTTATAGCTGAAGGCTTCCACTCAATCTTGTAGGTAGCCATCTTTCTTCAACTCCGCCACAACCTGCTCGTGAGAGATAGAAGATTCCTCCCGGCGCTCTACAATTGAGGCAAGGTCCCGCAGGTCTTCAACGAGAGCATTGTATTCCTCAATGGAAAGGATTACGGCAGTTTTCTTCCCATTCTTATCAGTAACAAACTGCGGCGAAAGTTCCGGCATGGCACTCATTGACTTTGCCTCCTCGAATATTTCCGATGCCTGTTAATAAGTTAGCAAATATGAGAAGCTAGCTCAAGCGGGGAATCTGCACTAAATGATATAACGGTTTGCCGCTCAGCCGCCGCCAGAGGCGGCCGGCTGCTGCGACTTGATACTGTTTAAGGCCCCCTCCTCCCTACACCTATACGGTATCATCGTTTTGGAAGATACAATTAACAGAAAGGAGGATTTTGCCTATTTTTCTTAATTGACACTTGGAGGAATTATAAGGGTTCTGCAGCTTATTCAGGAAACCCACTTTAGGGATAACTCGCGGTGGTGTTGTACGCAGTCACGCAGATACAGGTTGATCAGGTTTTGATAGGGTATACCTGTCTGCTCTGCCATGGCTTTAAAGTAGTCAATAATGTCAACACCCATGCGGATTGTGACTTGTTTCTTGAGATGCTTGGCATAGGGGTTCTTCCTGCCCTTGAGTTTCGAGAAGTCGTATTCTTTTCTCATTTTCCACCTCTTGAGTAGCTTTGTTGCTCTTTCTTAGTTGCTTTACGAGCAGAGATGATTCTAATCTCAAAATTACTCTCGCGATAACAATGACAAATCACAAGGATTCTCAAACGAACACTGAGCCCGAGCATGAGGAATCTATCTGCTGTTTCTGAATGATCCGGGTCGAAGAACTCAATGGCGTTCTCATCGAAAAACACTGTTTGGGCCTCTTCAAAAGAAACTCCATGCTTCTTCTGATTTGCCTTGTTCTTTTGCTCGCTCCAATTAAAGGTTATTCTGCCCATATTTACACTGTAAGTATATTGTAGTGCGATTGCAATAAAAATATTCGATCGATGTTCGTGTGCATCATCAACAGACGACCTGCCCCACCTCCGGGGTGGAGTACTCCCAGTCGTGGGAACCTCTGAGCCGTGGTAATTCCAGGGAATAATTCCGAAGACAGCATACTCATCTACCGTCCAGATGGGTTTCTCACTTTCGTGCGAAAGTGAGAAACCTATTTACCTGAGAATTCCGGGGCACCATACGGAATTATTATAGTTCAGCGCCCAAGATGGCTCTCTGAGTTACGCAGGTCCGGGCCCACTTATCACTGGGCGGCATCAACAACTGTGTCAAGATAAATATTGATTTTAGTCTCCAGTCTCAACTTGAGACTGGGGGTCTACTACTTGAAATTACTTTGAAAATCGGGAAATTTGGCGCGAATGCGAATATTTATTTTTGAACATTTGATCAGTGCGGAGTGAATGTTTTTCAGGGGATGTCGTTTTCCCACCCCACCACTTTCTTGAAACGCTTCCGGGCCTTTTTTATCGGCTCTGTGAGGGCCTCGAGCTTATCCACAATGTCCATGGGGCCGGTGATCTCAACCGTGATCTTGTCCCCCTTCTGGCTGCGGTGGATGTGGACGCTCTTCAGCCACATCTTCTGGACGACGGGGTCCTTCTCGTACACGTCCTCCACGATATCGAGAAGGAGCTCGCGCTTGTTCTTCTTCGAGTCGGGCTTCTGGCGGTAGAGGATGTACTCCAGGTCGTCGAGCTTCAGCGTGCCATCAACGATCTCCCCGAACAGCTTCTTGCGCAGTTTCAGGTCCTTGATGCGCAGGAGGATGAGGGCGTGGCCGACACTCATCTTGCCGGCGAGGATCGCCTGCTTCATCTCCTCCGTCATATCCTCTATCACCCTGAGGAGCTTGTAGATCCTGCTGCGGGGCTTCGCGCACGGCTCCACCAGATCGTCCACCTCGTAGCCGTACTCCTCGACGAGCTTCTTGTACGCGTAGCCCTCCTCCAGGGGCGTGAAGTCCTTGCGGTTGATGTTCTCCACGAAACCCATAAGGGCGGCCTTCTGGTCGGTGAGCCCCTCCCACACCTCGGCCCTGACGGTCTTGTGCTTGAGCTCCCTCGCGCAGTCCAGGCGGCGGTGGCCTGCGAAGAGGACGTAGCCGCCCCTCGTCTTCTTCACCTTGATCGGGTCGAGAACACCGGACGCCTTTATGGAGATAAGGAGCGATTCCTTCTCATAGTCGAACTCGAGGCGCATGCGGCAGAGGCTGCCGGTGATCTTCTCTACAGGGATCTCGCTGACTTCCATGATATCCCTCCTTTGTTCGTACGGCGTTAAAACAATCCCCTTACAACATCGTACTGCGGGCATCCCACCAACGAGAAAGTCAACTCCGTCCCCCCTTTACATTTGTATATTTCCTGCTCGGGAATAATGTCTTTAGAAAATTAGCTACGCAGGTCTGACCCAGCTTCAGCGGCGGGTTAGCCGCAGTTCCTTAATCCGGTAGCTCGTCGAGAGTAACGTACTGGCCTTTTTGTATTTCAGCTCTTGCTTCGGCAATTTTCCTAAGGAATTTCTTGTCGTGTTCGAGCCTATAGTCAAACCAGTCGTCATCATCATGAAAACCGATCACAACGGCTGCCGGTTTCCCGTGGCGGGTGATAAGGACTTCTTCTTTCTCGGACTCGCGGATAATGCTGCATATATCATTTTTTGCTTCTGTCATAGTGTGTTTCTTCATTTTGGCACCCCGTGTTTTTCAAGCCACTCCGGTGTATCTTTTTTCATGATGAAACCAAGCACCTCAACTCGCTTTTCCCTGTCATTCACATCGTAGAATACCCGCACCCTGTCAACGCGCAACCTGTATTGAGGCTGTCGCAATCCTTTGAGCCTTTTTATCCTGCCTTTGCTCTCACGTTTCGGCTCACTTTCCAGATGTACTCTCATCGCGCTTTTAACAGACGATCGCCATCGGGCATCGAGTCTCTTGAAGGATTTCTGTGCATTTCTTGCAATGATCACTCCATATTTCATTCTAGGAAGAGTATAGCCAGAATATCCACGGGCGTCAAGCTTGTAATGAGGTATTTATGCGGCTAACGCCTAGTTGAGCGGAACCACCGACTTGGGGCGGCCCTTAAGGAGGCGGCCCCTCAACTACGAGGCGGATCCCCGCGAAGCGGGAACCGCGTTTGAGCTTGTTGGTGATACTGCGGGCATCCCACCAAGGAGACAGTCAACAAGTCAACTCCGTCCCCCCTTATACATTCTTTGCTTTTCCGGTGTTGCCGTGGAATCATAAACGTGGGAAATATTGTTTTTCCGCGACAGGAGGTTTTTGCCTATTTTTCTTTATTGACACTTGGAGGCCTTATAAGGGTTAGAAGCTTCTGTTCTGGTGATTATTCCAGCTTAGACAGATCGATCACGAGTTGACCACCAACACCAACGTTTTCAGGGGAGTTCTCTTTTAAGAGGACGACGATCGTCTCCTTTGGAAATTCGTAAGAATCAGCGACAGTCTCAGTAATGTCTTTGACCAGTTGTCGCTTCTTCTCGGTATCCTTGATAACCGGACCTTCAATTGTGACGAGTGGCATAATATCCTCCTTTTTTCTTTGCTTCTACAATAAGCTAAGCTGCCGGAAGGGGGCTGACGAAAAAAGCATACTACCCGGAAAAACGCAGGCGAAAAACAAAACGTCTGATAGCTGCACCAGCCCTTCCGGTCAGCTTGAGCGCCTGGTAGGCTCCAGTTTCCTCGGCAGAAGACGCATTACTTTATGGCCAGACGTCTGCTGGATTGTCTGAAGATCCCTGCAAATGGAAGACAAGTCACCATTGAACTTGTGGGTGTGGTCCATCCTGTATTTTCGAACTTCCTCGACGATGGGATCTTTCATAGGCCTACCTCCAAGAGTTCATCAGGGGAACAAATCTCCGGACACTCATAACCGGCATTTTCTACCGCTTCTCTGATCATCATGCGAGTGAAAGGGTTGTTGATGTGAGAAAAATTCCAGGTGACAAGGATATGAATCCCATTCACCGCTGCTACGGCAATGTGTAAGGCGTCTTCGGGATATTCCTCGGGAACAGCCTTTGCGACAAGAATCTTCTCGGCCAGGGCGCGGGCGTCATCATCAATCTCAATCATAGGGAACGGCTCAATTATTTCGAGACGTCTTTTCGCCTGTTCAGGTTCACCGCGACCGGCTTCCTGGTAAACGAGGGCGGAGACATACGTCTCAAAGTCTTCCCCGAGTTTATTCCATAGATCTCGTGTGGCTTCCTGATGCCCCGCGATCACGACATCCCGGCTTGGGCGCGCCGTCAAGTAGCTAACCACGGTGGTTTCGATATACACGGTCTTCTTCATAAGGTTCATAATATCATATCATACATGGGTTAGTGTCTGCAAGTTGCGGCCCCCTGTGGAGCCAACTATTAATTGAGCGGCGATTTCGCCTCAATATGAGATAAAGCCTTTTCCCCGGGTCGGACCTACGCAGGTTGTAGAATTCTAATGATCTAAGTTCCAAGCACTTAACCTGGGGCACCTACGAGATGGAACATGGTCGCAGCCAGAGACGTTTGAGAAATCAAGTCAGTATATTCTTTACTTTTCCGGTGTCGTCGTGGAATCAAAAACGTGGGAAATATTGTTTTTCCGCGACAGTAGGATTTTGCCTATTTTTCTTTATTGACACTTGGAGGCCTTATAAGTGTTAAGCGATTTCGCCCATGACTCTGACGGATAGTAAGCTATTAACACTATGCTTCCATTCGTCTGGCAAATTGTGTTCTTGGCAATACCGGGCAAGTCTGCTTTCAAGTTCTTGGGCCGATAGAACCGGCAAACCTGCTTGATATTGCAATGACCTCAGTAAATCAGTTTCCATATGAACCCAATCGATAGACAATAGCTCGGTGCCAGTTATGGCCTTAGTTGGCACCCGACCAGGTAATCTTTCATCCTTGCTTTTTTCGATAAGCAACAATGGCCCTTTTGGAGAAGATTTTGCTATCCCCATAGATCGAATAAGAGCCGTACCCATAACGGGGAAGATAGTCATCAATCCCATTATTAAGGAAACCGTCTGATCCGATTCAAGCTCGTCTAAAACCTCTCGAGGATAACAACCCTGAATGTCTGATAACTCACCTTCGGCAATTGCTGACTTTGAGAATCGGCCACTAGCTGCTACATGCTGCATAAGTGCTACCGCTATAGTTACCGCTCTCTCTAATGATTCTTCAGCAAAGTCACTTATTACTAAAAAGCCATCTCCTAATTGGTGCGCAAATATCCTTTCCGGTGAATACGGGTAGCAATTACGTCCAATACGAAAAATGGCTAGCATTAGTTCTCCAAGGGACCATAGCACTTGGTCTTCTTTATCCCAGAGAGTACTAAAACCTTCTATATCGATATGAATTGCCCAACGCTCCATAACCCTATTTCATGATTGCGCCTAACAGATGTAAATTATTTTTTACCTCGCTTGAACAACAGAAGGAATAATACTTGTATTTTAAAAATAAGGTTTATGTATTTTTTAAATATTTTTACGTCATTTTTTAGGTGTGCTAATCTGTTTTTCAATTCTTCTTCATCGATTTTCAATTCATTGATGTAGTTTGATACTTGCTTGTTTATTTGTTCTGTATAATGAGAAAGAACTTTTAAAAATTTACCAATAGTTTCAATTTTTTGGCTATATCCCTTTCTTGATGAATCTAGATTATCAATATATCCTAGCTGAAAATAAGTGATTAATTTTTTACCATCATCACCTGTAATATTTTCATTAGGATTATTGGAAAGATGTTCTATGAATATTTTAAATTTCGAAAATACCTTACCGTACTTTGCTACTAATTTTTTAAATATCTTCAATTCATCTGATAAAAGTTTTTTCCTTTCTCTATTCCTTTCTAATATTAAGTTTATTTTACTGTAAGCAAAATCAAACTGATTATCATTTAAGTAGCCATAATTTGTTGTCTGGGTCTTGGTTGTAGTATTTATAAATCCATGTTCTACCTCGGTAGACGTAATTTTACGACCATTTTGGAAAATATTTTGAAAACCAAGCATTATAGCGGTAAGGTCAGTATAAAATTCATTTTCCTTCTTAGGGTGACCCAATGAGTATAGTAAAACATGCGAAAGTTCATGCGCCATTATCATTGAAAATACGACAGGATGTTCCGTGCAGTTATCGCTTATCTTAACGTTTATTGGGTAACCGTTTAGTGCTGAAGATCCATAAAATGGTAAACTGCCAGGAATAGTTACCTGAGCTATGATACCTTCACTACCAGATCCGTGTTGATGAACTCTCGCTAAATATGTGCTATGAAATCGATTTCCACCGTTTTGAGCTCTGTAATTATTCGGGACATTTGTAATATTAATATCAATAGGTAAACCAAGCTGGAGAGCAATCAACTTCATTGAATCTTTGATCTCCCCACCTCTGATTAAAGAAAAAATATTTTCACTAAAAACAGGCTCTTTGATCCCAAAGAAATTTTCTAATTCATTTATTGCGTGTTCAATATATTTATTACTTATTTCGTTTTCCATTTATTTCACATAATGACAAAGCTAAGCATAGGTTCCCCAGACCTGACCTAAGCAAGTTGTGGAACAAGTCTACACACAATTATTCAATGAATTCCGTATGCTAACCCCCTGAAATTTCCCTACTATGCAAGTTGTTGTGTACCGTGGGTTCCGTTGTTCCACAACCTAATCCGCCCTGCCAATCCACATCAGGGGGGACTCAATACTGATCCTCTCTTTTTCCAAGAAATATACTGCGATTCTGTGATGACCATCAACTACACTAAATAACCCATTGCTTTCTAGAAGAAGGATGAGGCACCCCGGAATTCTACCTATCTGATACACATAGTCTCTCAATCCATCAAACCTCTCAAATGAATTGCCAACGGACTCAGTAACAACATTTGGTTGTCCTGTGTTGTATGCGGAACATAGCATACTTAGGACGCGAAACGATAATCGCGTGATATCGCCTTCTTCCAATAGTCGCTGAGTTTTTCCCCAAGACAAACCTTGCCAATATCGAAGATCGTGATCACAGAGATATCCTTGCCACTTGATTCCTGAGGGAGGCCAGCCACGTCGCCTTATTCTATCTTCAAGCCAAAGTGAGAACACCTCTTCCGGAAGATTCGGAAGAGTAGCCCTTGCCTCTGCGAATACGTCATTCATTCTTCTTGGGGAAAAACTTTAGATGAACTTGATAAATGTTTATCGTTTGCCCTTACGAGGTGAGACAGGTCTATTCTATTCTCTTCGATGAATTCCGTATGCTGTCCCCGGAATCCCCGGAATCCACAGAATCCAAAATATGCATTACTTCTACATCTTCAATTAGTTACGCAGGTCCGATCCCAATTACCCTATTCCGGTATCTCCTCCCCAAGTACGGAGTAAAGCGTTGCCAATTCTGGCTTCTCTTCTTGGCAGTAGCGTACGACCCCGACAGGTTCTACGGCGCGCCACTTTATAAGGTTTAGCATGACGGTATGTAGGTGAGTCACGTTCTGGTTCTTGGCCCACACGACCGGAGGGAACAGGGCCGGGAGAACAAAGAGGGCCAAGTTGACCAGCAAATAGACATAGCCCATGAAGTAGCTGCCGACTAGGATAGCAGCCGCAAGACCAGCGACTGTGAAACATGACTGCCTGAAGCCCTTCAGATGAGCGGTTTCAAAAAGGCGGATATTGTCAGCAAAGGAGCCAAACGATGGTTCTACCGCATCTGACTCCGCAACAAGACCTCTTGACTTGAGGAACTGCACGATTTCCCGGATCTCTTCTTTGTCAGAAAGCAATTGTCGGAGATGACCGGGAGCCTTGACCAGGGACCAGAAGCTCGCGGCGAGTCCCATCATTGCGATTGCGAGGCCGGCTTCAAGCAGATACTTCAACCACATGCGATAGATGCTCCTTTGCGTCGGTGCCGAACGGGAAGTTCAGCCGCCGTGGCCGCGGTGCGGGCACGGACGGCTGTAGCGACTTGTTCGCTTTTTAATATTTTGAAAGGATTTCCACTACTGCGGGATGTGCTCTTCCTCGATTGAGGGGTGTCCACCCATTTTCGTCTTTTGCTGTTGGATCAGCCCCCACTTTCAAAAGGAATATGACTGCATCAACATGACCAAACTGAGCAGCCCGATGGAGTGGGGTCCTATGAAACCCATCCCGAACATTAACATCTGCTCCATGTTTTACTAAAATACTTATGATATCACAGTCTGCGGTATCTGTTTTTACCGCGTGGTGAAGGGGAGCCCATCCAAAATCATCTTTTTGGTTTGGATCTGCACCAGCAGTAAGGAGGTGATCGGCAATTAGACTATGATGCGATCTAGTTACTGCAATTAATGGGGTATGCCCCTTCAATCCCTTTTCGTTAGTATTTGCTCCTTGAGTAATTAATCGATCGACTTTTTCAATATCTCCTACAACAGCAGCCATATAAAGTGGTCTTTCCTCACCCATCTTCTTGGCATAATCAATGAACCAATTTTTAAAGACCAGTAAAGAAATTGGAACGATGACAATTATTACGACAAGTAAAACAAGAAATGTAATCAAACAGCCTTTCTTTTTAGATTTATTTGGTTTCTCCTTGTAAAAAGTAGGCGGTTTTATTTCACTTTGAGTTGAAGGTAAATTATTTTCAATTACTTGTCTCATAGAGTGATCGGTGTGCCTAGCAAATTCATTCCACCGGTTTTTAATGTAAATAGAATTGATTAGCCATAAAAAAGGATTGAACGAAAAAATAGTATAGAAAATCCAAGCCCATCTGTTTCTACGTAGAATAAGTATCCCTGGAATGAAAAGTACACATAATGCCCATATTATTGCGACGTTAACCTCTGCTAAATCTAGCTCTCCAGATGCAATAATTATTATTCCAAGAATGATTATGATTGTTGATGCCATTAGAATCCTTGATCCTGTGAAATAACCCCATTTGAATGTGAGAGTATTTGGATATCTATTTGTTCTTTTATTATCAAGTTTGAAGGAAATAAACAGGGCGGGTAAAGCCACGATGAGATTGATCGCTAAATAAAATAAAGCAGGTGATGCAGTGATAATCTGAAAGTATGTATTCATCATTGCTCTCCATTTAAAGGCGAACGCGCCAGTTACTGGTTACCATAGAGCGATAGCGGAATGGCAATCCGGTGGACTGGCTTGTTAGGTTGTTCGTCTTGATAATTCGCTTGGATTACTGACTGTACTTCTCAATTGCCTCCCTGTACAAAGCCTCACTTTCATCTTTAAACCGACTCCTGTTTTTGCTTAGGTCGCTGAACTTCTCAGAGATGTTCTTATAAATTATCTGGTGGGCTTGGTTACCTATCTTTTCTTTATCAAAAACGTCCATTTCAAAATCGTCAGACAAGGCAAGATCTAGTAACTTAAGAAGGTGTTCCTTGAAGTTCCCCCCGTTTTTTGGACAGGTAGTTAAGCCAAGATTTTGTTAAAACAGATGTCCAAAAAACAGGGAGAATGTAAATGGCGAAAAAGCGTAGGCGACATTCAGATGAGTT